>Ga0209344_10000505_pt1 | contig 66980 bp, 63 predicted proteins | sample Cruoilmetagenom6_FD_187293 | JGI IMG/M metagenome (GOLD analysis project Ga0209344, IMG submission 187293) | Oil polluted marine microbial communities from Coal Oil Point, Santa Barbara, California, USA - Santa Barbara Oil Seep Sample 6 (SPAdes)... | ecosystem: Environmental > Aquatic > Marine... | reverse complement strand
CTCTTGGCTCGCGGTCGCCTCTTGGCTCGCGGTCGCCTCTTGGCTCGCGGTCGCCTCTTGGCTCGCGGTCGCCTCTTGGCTCGCGGTCGCCTCTTGGCTTGCGGTCTGTATCAGAAAGAGCTTCACTAGCCTCTTTTACAACAGCACCCGCAAGACCAGCGGCCGCCATACCAGCTAAAGATGAACCATCAGAGTTTTCTGTTGCTTTGGCCTTATCTGCGCTTTCATCATTTTCTACTTCTGCAGCTTCCTCAACAACAGTTTCCTCAGTAGTCTCTTCTACTGTTTCTTCTGTAACACTTACTTCCTCTGGCTGTGAAACTGCTTCTTCAAGCTCTGTATCAGCTACAATCTCTTCAGATGATAAAGATTTTGCATAGGCTGTTAATTGCCCTGTTGAGAGGACTTTAGCCTGCTCAATCCATACTTGTTCATTCAAAGTACTGTAAAAATTAAATTTGTTTCTTAAAAAGTTGACTTCTTTTCCTGAGAGTGACGAAATTTGTCCAAATTGACGCAAGCCAATTTCTTTTAGATGGCCTTCCATCTCAGCATCAATGCCTTTGATAAGCTGAAAATCATCATCTTCTCCGTCTGCAGTAAAAACTACATCGCTATAATCAACGTCTTGTTGTGTGTAGTCCCATACACGGGCACCTTTGGTCTCTTCTTTTTCTTCATCTTGAGAGTTTGCTAAAGCAGCAACACCTGCTACAGCCGCAGCTGCAGCTCCAGCTAAGTCTGACAGATCAACACTACTTTCATCTGTAGCTACTTCACTAGATAAAGTCTCTTCTTGTGGTGCTTCTTCTTTTTGCGTTTCTTCTTCGGATGTTTCTTCATGCGTCACATCTTCAGCGGTACTTGCCGCTGCTGCTAGCTGTGCTAATGCAGCTTCTTCTGCCAAGATGTCTTCTTGCGAAACGTCGTTTTCCTCAATGCTCACTTCAGTCTCAATGGTTTCATCTCTAGTGACTTGAACTTGGGATAGCTCTTCTGATTCTAGTGAGAGATCACCTTCTATTGGTGTTGCTACAGATAAATCTTCATTTTCTTCGGCCTGTGTATCTTCTTCATCCGCTGCTCTTGTCACTTCAACGGTTTCGTCAAGTGGCTCAGAAACTTGAGCGCTTTCCTCAGTCCATTCTTTTGATGCATCTACTTCCAGTTCATCACGGGTGACTTGGACAATCTCTTCAGTAATTGTGGTTTTAGTTTCATCTTTGGCATTTGACAGCGCTGCACCTGTGACAACTCCGCCCGCTGCTAAAGCGGCCGCGGCTGCATCGAAACCTTCTTCTTTGCTGGTATGAAGTGCAGTGTTTTTTTTCTGACCACAGAATTTTTCATGATCTTTCACACCGAATAAATAAGCCTTTAGGCTGCGTGCGACACCGCCAATTGCTGCTCCTAGCAAAAAGAATAAAACCATTAGGCCAAGAACAAATAAAATTAGAACGATTTCTTCCATCACACTATCCCAACAAAGAACTGGCCCAACAAATAACTGGACGATGCCCAGAATTGTGCCCCTTTAAAATATACTCTCATCTAAAATCTAATCGTTATCTATAGATATAAGATGCAATCAACCTAAGGCAGTTAGCATTTTTAGAGCTTAAATTTTTTCAAACCCAAACCAGCCAACAATTAAACCTAAAACAAGCGCGAAGGCCATATACGGCAATAATGATACAATCAAATAACTCATCTGCTCTGTCACTCCATTAAATTCGACTGTCTTACGGGCATTTAATTTGCCATTAATTTACTATTTAGTCCTGGTGCTCAGTTTTCAAATACTATGAATTCAATCCGACGGTTTAGCGCTTTGCCGGCTGAAGTACTATTTGAAGCCACAGGCTTTTTCTCACCAAAGCCTTTTGTATCAAGACGGTTGCGTGGAATACCCAATTTGATCAAATAGTTCACAATTGACTGAGCGCGCCTTTTACTGAGCTGTAAATTATAAGCATCCGATCCATCTTTATCCGTATGACCTTCCACACGAATAACAGTGTTTGTACAACGATCTGCTACGGTGTGAACCTTTGAGAGTATGTCATAACTTGACGGTGTGATCACTGAGCTGTTCACACTGAAACGGATGGCATTGCCGCGAACCAGAGAGTTCATCAGAAGTTGGCATTCCTTAGCATTCACAGCGCCGCTTTCTTTGTGCATATCAACAAGACGCTTTGTTGTTTGCTCAGGTGTTAGCCAATTTTTTCTTTTCTCAAGTTCTTCTTTACTTGTGATGTTTTTTGCAGCTTCCGCCTCTGCTTTTTTACGGGCCTCTGCCGCTTCTTGATCGGCTTTTAATTTCTCAGCTGCTTCTTTTGCTTTTCTATCAGCTTCGGCTTTAGCCATAGCGGCAGCTTTTTCTTCTTCAGCTGCTTTTTCAGCCGCTAGTTTTTCAGCCGCCAGGCGATCTGCTTCTTCTTTAGCTTTTAGCTCTTCAGCTTCAGCTTTTTCTTTAGCTTTTTGGGCCTCTTCAGCTTGCTTTAAGCTGTCATCAAACTTAACGCCGTTCACCCAAGTGAAACTTTCAGGTAAATTTTCTGGTTTTTGATCGAAGCTATTTGCCAGCGTTTCATCAGTGGTATCCCCTGTGAGGGTAAGCTGGTTATCACTAACAAGCATTTGCGCATTATTGATGGATTTCAGCAGCTTTATACCTGTTAAAACTGAAGCTAAGAAATTATCCGGAGCACCACGTGCAAGTGTTAATTGATCATCGATTTGACCATCAGGAAAATCTGATTTTACTAAGTTTAGAATTTCATTTCTTTGAGCTTCACTTGATATAACGCCCGTTAAAGTAATTTTGTTGCCACTAACATCTGTACGAAGTTCAAACGGCTGAGCCAATTTCAGTACAGGGACTTTAACTTTGATAGTATCTGTTACTTTATATCCTGTTGGATATGCAGATCGAACAGTTTTACGGATTGCTTGAGCCTGTTCTTTGGTTGCTGCGATGCCCTCAACATTGACCGCTAAATTTTTTAAAGAAATAGCGCCTTCATCTAATTTTGAGAGCTCTGCTAACGACAAAAGAACTGCTTTGTTCCAGTTTTTTGGAGCACCTGAGCCAAGCTCAACATTATTTTTAATCGTTAAATTGGGGAAATATGTTTTTGCTGATGTCACCACTTTTGCAACAGCAGCGGCATCTGGCATGGTGCCATTTATTATTAGCTCATTTGCTGAAAAGTTAGACGCAAAGCTATAATTTTCAACAAATGGGGCTTCGATATTAATTTTCCCAGCTGTCATTTTTAATGGAAGCGTTCCGGCAAAGGTCTCATTCAGAGTGCTATATGCACCAGCATCTGATGCAGCTCCTGATATGTCCATTTTTGTATCAGAAAGAGCGAAATAGCCTTTTTTCAGCTTTGCCAACTGCCCAAGACCGTAACTGACCTGGCCGAACCATCTCGTATCATCTGGAGCACCACGAGCAATTTGTATCTTATCCACCAAATTAACATTTGGAAATTGAGCTTTGGCAACTCCAATTATGGATTGTCTGATTTTGTCAGAAGGTACGTATCCCTCTAAAACAAGCTTATCCTTGCCATGGAAAGACCTGAAAACATAGGGTGATATAATTTTTGAGATTGAGAGCTGATCAGCTACAGACCGTACGCCCCATACGCTGCGCACAACTTTTGTTGCCTTTAATCTAGCTTCTTCAGTTGGTGCTTCACCTTTAATTGTGCCTTCTAAACCTTTAAACACCGGTTTAGCCCACATAATACCAGATGATTTTAAAGCCTCGACAGAGCGTTTTTCAAGATCTTTTTCAATGGTTCCTTTGGTTAGAAACCCAACAAATAGCCCAAAAAGTATAAGGGGAAAAAGGCCCATCAGCCAACAACGGAGTTTGACTCTAAGCTGCATAAATAAAAGCTCCCAACCTTAACGCTTTGACTTGAATGATCATTTTTAAGTCTTTTTTTAACACCAATTCTTTTGATTGATGTTCTAGCCTTTGAAATGTGTCATTCTTTAGCCTGCGACTAATCATTACCTTAACTTCAAGAGATACTTCTTATAGGGTCCTGCTATAAAAGTCTCGGCGCCCTATGCACAATCCACATCTCTCACTACTTTTAACCTAAATAGAGCCTCAAATTGCTCTTGCCTGTCAATATTAGTATGTTTGTTCTTCGTAACTAAAAAATTGTATATGGTTCAATATTTTGGAACTCAAGAACTGGGCCAAATTCATTGTTTGTCTAATTTTTCATCTTACATCAACCTGAGCACTGACCTTAGTCAATAAAGTTTCCCCTTCATCTTTTGATGAAAGAGAACCTTTTACAGACTTATTTTTTGAAGGATACTCTAAAATTGTAACAAGACAGGAACAATTAGCCCCCTATAACCCCTCACTCAAACTACCAACCTAAATCTTTTTCCCAAACCCGATTTTGGCACATCCCAAAATTTGCCAAAACCACTTACCCCAAATTCTTTTTATAAACCCAGGCTAGTAACCAAGGTTAGAATTTTAGACGCGGCCTCACTATATCCAACAGATTGTCACATTCCAAGAGCTTATTACCGAGCTAGAGGGATCAAAGCCTTAATATTGTGCAGATTTGTTGTATTCGAAACTTTGATGAACCATTTGGGGGGTATTTAGTTGAATAAAATGTCACCTACAGCTTTAAAAGCTCAGATAAATTATCAAAATTTATATAGATGAATTTAATAATCTCAGCCTTTTATATATCATAAGCCCCTCAAAATTTACTCTCAATATCGCATAGCAAATTTTGGAGTAAGAAAGCAGTAAAAAGCTGACCTGTGAGTTTAGTTTGTTTTTGCCTGTGAATAAGCTTGTGAATAAGAATGACAAATTTTGTTTTTCATCGTTCGCTTTAAGTTAGCAAATTCGGGGTAATTGATCACCAACAAGCATATCAACAATACGCTTCCCGCCAAATGAAGATTGCATAATCACGCGTCCACCTTGACCTTCAACAGCCTCTCCAATAATTGCAGCCTCTTTTCCAGCCTCCAGACTTTGCATTGCGGCCAGAGCATTATCAGCTTGCTCTGCCGGCACAAAAGCAACCAAAGTTCCTTCGTTGGCGAGGTATAAAGGATCAAGCCCTAGAATTTCACAGAAGCCACGTACTTCTTTTCTCAGTGGTATCGCATCTTCATTTAGCGTTACACCTAGACCGGCTGTAGCTGCAATTTCATTTACTGCACTCGCAAGGCCGCCTCTAGTGGCATCTCTTATTGAACTGGTACCAGGGGCAGCTGTAAGAAGTTTCTCAATTAACTCGTAAAGAGGTTTGCAATCGCTTAGCACTGGACTTGTCAGCGCCATATCTCCTCGGGCATTTAAAATAGCAGCACCGTGATCACCAAGAACGCCGTTTACAAGGAGTTTATCACCATGTTTTACTTGCTTGGCCCCAATATTAGTTCCCTTAGGAATAACTCCGATACCAGCTGTATTGATAAAAACTTTATCGCACGCGCCTTTATCAACCACTTTTGTATCGCCGGTTACGATTGAGACCCCAGATAAATCTGCTGCTGCTCGCATGGATGCAGCCACTTTGCGCAGCACATCTATTTCTAAACCTTCTTCTATTATCATAGAGCATGTTAGGTAAAGTGGTTTTGCCCCGCCAACTGCCAGATCGTTTACAGTTCCATAAATTGCAAGCTTACCTATATCGCCGCCAGGGAAGAACAATGGATCAACAACAAAACTATCTGTAGTGAAGGCTAGTCTGTCGCCTTCAGCTTGAAGTGAAGCTAGGTCGATGCGGGCCTGATCTTCCATCTCTCCCATGGCTGGATTATCAAAGCTTTTAATGAACACGTCATCAATAAGGTCTCGCATGGCTTTTCCACCGGAGCCATGTGCCATCGTGATTTTATCAGCTTTCAAGGCTCCACCTCGTCTAAAGGGGGTAGCTCCAGCTGTCTCACTTTTATTGTTTTTTAGTTCATTCATTACACATGCTCCTTAGTTGAGCCTTATCGATGATACATTCTGTGGGACATAGACTTTTATGAAGCCGTTTTTTCTGCTTCAGCTTTCTTGGCTTCCATTAAAGCGCCACCATATTGATGATAAGCGGCACAGGCCCCTTCAGATGACACCATTAAAGATCCTAGCGGCGTTTCTGGTGTGCATAATTCACCAAAGACTTTACATTCCCAAGGTTTGATAACCCCTTTTAAAACTTCACCGCATTGGCAAGATTTTGGATCTGCAATTTTTAATGATGGCAAATCAAACTTTCTCTCACTATCGAATTTTGCATATTTTTCTCTGACTTTTACACCGGAATGATCGATTGACCCAAGTCCGCGCCATTCAAAAAATTCACGTAATTCAAAAACTTTCCCAATCGATTGTAATGCTACATTGTTCCCATCATCAGGGACAATCCGGTTATACTGGTTTTCAATTTCGTGACGCCCCTCTTTGATTTGTTTCAGCACCATCCAAATGGACTGTAAAACATCCAAGGGCTCAAATCCTGCGACGACGAGTGGTCTCTTATAATGATTTGCAATAAAATTATATGGGCTGTTGCCGATGACCATGCTCACATGACCTGGCCCTAAGAAACCATCCAATCTAAGATCAGGGCTATCAAGAATTGCTTTGATAGTGGGGATGATGGTGATGTGATTGCAAAATAGTGAAAAGTTTTCAACGCCGTCAGCTTCAGCTTGTAGAATAGTGAGTGCTGTTGATGGCATTGTTGTTTCAAAGCCTAAGCCAAAAAAGCTGACTTCTTTATCTGGATTATTTTTCGCAATATCTAAGGCATCTAGCGGGGAATAAACCATGCGGATATCACATCCCTCCGCCTTGGCTTGTAACAAACTTTTTTTAGACCCAGGGACGCGCATCGCATCTCCAAAGGTTGTAAAAATCATGTCAGGTGTTTCTGCAATGGCGATACAATCATCGACACGGCCCATTGGAAGAACACATACTGGACAACCTGGCCCATGCACCAGTTCAATACAATCCGGCAACATGGTTTCAATGCCAAACTTGAAAATAGAATGGGTGTGGCCGCCGCAGACTTCCATAATCTGCAATGGTCGTTTCGACGCTTTGGGTATCTCTAATGTCAGGGCCTCAATTTCCTTTAATAAGGTTTTGGCCATTTCCGGATCACGAAATTCGTCTACATATTTCATTGGGGGCTCCCCTAACTTTTTACTTTTAGCTTTGTTGTTGCTTATTACTTATTAAATTATATCGATTTTTTTTAATCAGCTTTTAATCCACCTCGGTCATCGGCAAGCAAGGTGTGCACCAAATCCCATAGAATGTGATAAATGATGAGATGGCATTCTTGTATGCGGTGGATTGACTGGCTTTCTATGGTCAGGCAATGATCTAGGCCGATCTCTTTCATGGCCCCGCCTGACATGCCTGCAAATCCAATTGTTTTAATGTCCATCTCGAGAGCTTTTTCAAAAGCGTTGACAAGATTGTCTGAGTTACCACTTGTTGAAAGGCCGATTAAACAATCACCTTTTCTCCCCTGTGAAATCACTTGCCTGGTGTAGACATGGGCAAAGCCAATGTCATTGCCAACGGCTGTCATCATGGTGATGTCTGAGGTAAGGTTGATTGCAGTGAGAGCGGGGCGACCGGCTGTTATCGGATGTTGGAATTCAACGGCGACATGGGCGGCGTCGCAACTTGAGCCTCCATTTCCCATTGTTAGAAGCCGTCCATCATTTCGATATACTTCAGCAATAGTTTTTGCGGCGTCTACAACGTCTTGACTGTGCGTTTGAAAAAAATCTCTTAACACCGTGGCATGATCATCAGCCTTGAGTTCAACTGATTTTAAGAGGGCCTCATTCATTTGGACTGGGTCTTGTTTTTTGTCATGTAAAAATGGATAGAGACCTGATAAAGCTTCTTCGTTTTTTTCAGACATTTGGTCCTCTTTCCCTTGAGATTTTTTAAGCCTTTCAGGCTTTTTAGGGCTTTAGGGTTGCGCTTGCGTCTTCAATTGACCTTGTGGAAGCTTTCTTATGTTCCTGTTGTTCGCATAGCTTCCAGTTCTTCTTCAACTTCTCCAAGTTTTTCAAGAATTTTGAGCGTTTCGGTTGCTTCTTCCTCATCGATGCGGCTCATAGCAAAGCCAACATGAACCAGTACCCAATCACCAACACATTTCTCGATTGGGCGTTCGTCCGATATGACACAGGCAACATTAACATCTCGCTGGATGCCAGAAACATCAACAACGGCTAAATGACGGATGTCGTCTTTTACACTTACGATTTGACCTGGAATACCAAGGCACATAAAATTCTCCCCAAACTATGATGATGCAATACATGTTTTTTTTCAGTCTATTATAACTGACATTTATTTGGCATCGGTGCAGATCATATTTTTATTTTTGAGCTTACTGATTTTTGTTTTTATTTTTCATGCGCACCCATACAGAGAGACTGGCTTTACGCACTCACTTGCTCATTTTTACTCTTTTAATAGGCAATTCACATGCCACCCGGCTCATAATTGTACAAATATTGAGGTAGATTGATCACAAAGCCCTCAATAAGTGGAAATAAGGCTACCACATAGATTAATATGGTATACTAAAACAGGTGGAAAGAGCCTTTTTGAAACATCAGTACTGGAACTTGACCTTTCAATCTCCAGTTTTTATGGAAGGAAACTATTCATGATAGCCCTCAAATTACACTCTTCATATTTATTTAACTACATCCGCCTGTTTTTCATTAGTTTTATTTTGTCACTTAGCTATCTCATCTTATTTTCTAATACTGAGAGAGTTTTTGCTCAAAATATGATGGACCATGTGGACTTGTCTAGCGATGCCATGACCAAATCTGAACTTAGTCGTGGAGAGGTCATTGAGAGATTAAAAAAAGCATCTTCTAAAAATAAACCTGCGGACCTTTCCAACCTCTCATTAAATGGCCTAGACCTAAGTGGTCTTGATTTTTCTAACGTCAATTTTCGCGCCTCGAATATGAATAAAACCAATTTATCAAATAGCACTCTAAGAGGAGCTCGCCTTGACCAAGCTTGGTTACTTAAGGCAAACCTTTCTAATACTGACCTTACAGGTGCAAGTATTTTTCAAGCTCAAATGCTTGATGTTAATTTGGAAAATTCCGACCTTTCTGGCGCAACCATTGCGGCTAATCTTAGCCGGGCCAATATGAAAAATACTAAATTGTTAGGGACGAACCTTTCAGCTGATATGCGTAATCAATCTATGGGGTTAATTACTGGGAATTTAAGCTCTGCCAATTTGGAGAATGCTGACTTTAGTAATGCAAACCTTTCACGTTCTATTCTTGAATTTGCATATTTAAAGAATGCTAAGCTAATAGGTGTAAACGCAAAAGGTGCACAATTCGATGGTGCTCGTTTAGAACAAACAGATATTAGCAGTGCTAAATTTGATGATGCAGATATGGATAGCGCAATCCTCATTAAACTGATTGGACGAGAGAGCAGCACCTTAGACAAAGCTAAAAATGTTGGTGTTGAGAGAAAATAATTTTGACAAATGAAAGTCGTACTAAGATTACTTCTCTTTCATGCTTTTTAGGTGAGCAACTTTAAAATGTCCAAGCCTACATTTTACGAACTGTCTTCAAATAATACATCACCTATTGTTGATGGAAATCCAAATGACATTGACTGCGTCGTTGGGCGACGGAAGTTTTTAAAAACGGCTGGTGCAACTTTGGGATATTTAGGCATCAGCACAGCTCTTTCAAGCGCTTTATTGCCAATTGCCCCGACTTTCAGCAAAGTTGGAGATGTCTCCACCTCTTCTCAATTGACATCTTCTCAAATGTCAAAAGCAATCAGTGTTCACATACCGCTTTGGCATCAAGGCCATTTAAATCCTGATAAATTTTGGAATGAAGTCTTTCATGATTTATCCGCTCATAAAATCCGCAATTGCTTTATCTTGAATTATTATTTTGTTGACCCTGTCATGGGGAAAATTTCTAAGAAAAGTCAATTTAACAACAATCAATCGCCAGACCTTTCTTTTTTGGCGCATGGGATGCAAGTAGCGAAACAAAGAGGTATTCAAGCGTCTCTTTACCCTGTACTTGAAATTGATAACGCCCATCAGATTGGAGGGGTCTGGCGAGGCAATCTTAATTTTTTTGGTCGTACATTAGAGACTTTCTTCCAGCAATATATGACATTGATAGGCGACATTGTAGAGATCAGCCTCGCACAGGAAGCTCCCTATATTTTTATTGGTTCTGAATTGGCAAGTTTGACTCACAACATCGCTGCCCGCCCCTTTTGGGAAGAACTGATTTATCGATTGAAGAAAACGCAGCAAAAACAAAATGGCTCTCATAATCTGTCATTGATTTATGCAGCTCATTGGGAAGAATATTTAAGTTTTCCATTTTGGAAGCAAATGGATGAGATTGGTATCAATGCTTACTTTCCTCTCAGTACAGCGCGTGAGGCAAAACACATCGGTGCGCCTTCACAAGCGATTATACAGCAAAATATAGATAAGAAATTTACCGACCTTCATAAATTTTCCATTCAACACAACCGACCGATTTATCTAACTGAATTTGGCCTTACGTCATTTAATCAATCTGTAGCAACACCTTGGGGCAAATCAAAAGATGCTCTAATGGATTTTATCGAGCAGGCCAATGGTTACAAAGCGCTTCTTTCTTCCTTAAAGAGAGAGCAAATGAAGTCTCATCAAAACAATAAAGCCGCCTGGTTGAAGGGAACGAGTTTTTGGCATTGGAAACTACCTTACCGCCATGGTAGCGATTACAATATTCGCCCCTATGGGGATTTGGGCAGGCATATACAAAGTGCAATTTCTAATTAGACAGTGAATTCATATATTTTCAGGAGTACGTATTTTTTTATAGCGTTTTAAGAAACTACTTCGGGATGCTTCACATCTTGGTACACCAAAATGATCAGTTCCTTTATTGTTGTTTTTAAAATTCCCAGTGCTGAAACCTGCTTGCTGATCAGGCCTAAAAATGTACCGTTCAAAGAAGAAACCTGTTAGTGCAAAACCATTTAAAATATCTTGATCACTGACGCCTTCCTCTGTTTCTCCTCTTAAAAACGGAGGAAGCTCGAGAAGTTTTTCTTTATAGGGCAAGCCTGCGCCTCGTGACACGGCCCTTCCTGACTTTGGCGAGACATAAACAAGCTCTTCTTTTAAGCCTGTTGCCGCGCATTCAGAAAAATCCAAGCGAAAGCCAAGCTCTGATAAAACTTCCATTTCAAATCGCACTAAAAGCCCTGGCCAAATTTGCTCATCCTCCATATGAGAGAGAACGAGTTTTGCGCCTTTATAGAGACCTTGATGGGGGGCGCGTTCTGGGAAGAGAGATAATAAACTGCACAGTGATGAGAGCCCCGCGAGAGCTAGCGGGTCATCAAATAGACGCGAAGCAACAGGCTCGACCATTTCAACCGTGGCGCTGCCCAGATGCTCATCAAGTCGGGCACGCCACGTTGCGCTGACAACATTGCCGACCTGTAAGATGGGGCGTATCTTTCTTGATTTTCCACCGCGGACAAGCCCAGAATGACGCCCTCGCTCAGACGTGAAGAGATCAATCAGGACACTGGTTTCTCCGTGTGCTTTTATTGAAAGCACGATGCCGTCATCTCTCCATTCCATACTTATCTCTCACGGCTATTCCAAGCGCTTAAGGCGCTTGGACCTCCGAGGGGCGGCGCTAGGCACCGGACGCCCTTGGCGTCATGTCCCTCAGCCCGAATTGGGCTGAGCTCCCTCTTCGTGTTATTACTTTTTTTAGTTACCTGCTCTTTTTTCGTGTGCCTTTAGTTGCCCACTAGCAACCGGCACGAGCAACTGCGTCTTTTTAGTTGCGCTTCGTTTGCCCACTAGCAACCGCGCTATTTAGTATAGTCTAATCCCATTTCGCGGAAGCGGGCTGGGTCATCGCCCCAGCGCTCTCTCACTTTTACAAAAAGGAATAGGTGCACTGGCACGCCTAAAATTTCACTTAGTTCTCGTCTAGATGACATAGAGATCGATTTTACAGCGTCGCCATTTTTACCAAGCACGATCTTTTTCTGACTATCTCGCTCAACGTAAATCACTTGCTCAACGCGGACTGATTTGTCTTTTTTAACTTTCCAGTCAATGGTCTCGACAGTCGTGGCATATGGCAATTCATCATGAAGCCGTAAGAACAGTTTTTCTCTGGTTATCTCAGCCGCTGTATGGCGCATAGGTGCATCTGTTAATTGATCTTCGGGGTATAACCATGGGCTAAGTGGCAAGCGCGTTTTTAAGTAATCAACGAGTTCTCCGGTTCCTTGTCCTTTTTCAGCAGATATATAAAGAACTTCATCAAAGTTCACATCTGCAGTGAGATCTTGGGTCAGTTTTAATAAATCTTCACGGCGGACCAGGTCCATTTTATTGATCGCCAGAGCAATTGGGTATTTTGTTTCTTTTAGCCTCTTTAAAATGTTTGCAACGTCTTTAGTGAGACCTCTTTGGGCGTCAACCAATAGCACCACTAAATCAGCATCAGCTGCGCCTCCCCAGGCGGCATCGACCATTGCCCTATCCAAACGCCTTTTAGGAGCAAAAATTCCTGGAGTGTCCACAAAGATGATTTGTGTCTCATCAAATATGGCAATACCTCTGATCCGAGCTCTAGTTGTTTGAACTTTTCTGGTGACGATTGAAACTTTTGTGCCCACCAATCGATTGGTCAAAGTTGACTTACCTGCATTTGGTGCACCGATGAGAGCAACGAACCCACATTTAGTGTTAAAACCTTCTTCAGTTTTATTCATTCCATCTGTAGTATCTGTTTGTTCAATTGATTGAACAGGTGCCGTATCGTCATCTGAAGTGGTCATTCAAAATTCTTTCATTTTTTGCTGGTGCTTCAGATGCCCACTAGCATCCGCACTATTTTTGCTGGTGCTTCAGATGCCCACAAAGCATCCGCACTATTTTGTTGGTGCTTCAGATGCCTTTTTTAGTGCACCTTCAGATTGCCCACTAGCAACCGGTGCAAGCATCCCTAAAACCAGACACCACTTCAGGTGCTATGTTCTGGTTATTCATAGTAAACTTAGAACGTCTTTTATGTCTAATTTTCTTTAGGGAGCTAAGCTTCGGTCCAAACTTTTTCTATTTCTAATAGGTTCTTTGCGGCCATTTGTTCAGCTATTCTTTTTGATGGACCTTTTCCCACTCCATCACCAATACCTTCAACCGTTACTTTGGTTTCAAACATGGGGTCATGATCTGGCCCTGTTCTGTTAAGATTAGTATATTGGGGTAAGTCAAACCCTTGGCCTTGAGCCCATTCCTGAAGGGCTGTTTTGGCATCAAGTTCGATTTGCTCACCTTCAGTGATTTTCTCTTGCCAAAATGTCTTTATCATCTCATCGGCTGCGGCATATCCTCCATCAAGGAAAATCGCCCCCAACAGTGCTTCCATTGCATTGGCTAAAATGGTTGATTTTGTGCGCCCACCGGAGCGTTCTTCACCCGCGCTTAGAATTAGATACTTCCCAAGGTCTAAATTTTTTGCGACCTCAGTGCAGGTTTGTCTTCGTACCAGATTATTATAACGGCGAGCTAAATCACCTTCTGGGCTTTCGGGGTATAGTTTTATTAGAACGGCTGAAATTGAAAGACCTAAGACCCTGTCACCTAAGAATTCCAGACGTTCATTATCTTCATCGGGGCTTTGCCCCGTTTTTTTAGTTTGAGATATGCTGCTGGCATGAGTTAAGGCTGAGCTTAATAAGGATCTTTCTTGGAACTGGTAGTTTATCTTCGTTTCAAGGGCTTTTAAATCAGCGCTCTTGCTAATAAGGCCCTTACCTGAAGATGACTTTTTCTTTTTAGTCCCTTTTGAGGTGGTCTCTTTGTTTACGATCCTTACGGGTTTGTCTGCCTTGTCCATTAATGCATAAGTCCACTAACGTACTATTTTAAATATACGTGCCCAACGAATGTTGAAAAGGCCGGTCGAGGGGTCTGTCGTATCCCCTTTTGAAAAGAAGATCAGTTGGGCTTTGCCAACAAAATTTTCAAACGGAACAAAGCTCACGCTTGGGTCACGGCTATCAGACGAATTATCGCGATTATCACCCATCATGAAGTAATGCCCTTCAGGAACTGTGTAGACATCTGTGTTGTCTGTAAAAGCCCTGCCATTATGTGGCTTGCTGTCTAGCGAAAGATAAGACACCCCATTTGGTAATGTTTCTCTGAACCTGGCCACTGGCGTCGATCTTAAATCTTCTACAAACTGGCCATCCCTCTTTTTAGGAATTGGGTTTCCATTGATATGGAGAATACCGCCAATCATCTGGACTTTATCGCCAGGAAGACCAATGACGCGTTTGATATAATCTTGCGTTGGATCTTTTGGTAATTTGAAGACAACAACATCGCCGCGCTCTGGTTTACTTGCGATGATGCGGCCTGAGAATAAATCCGTCCCAAAGGTATATTTGCTATAGCCATAGCTAAATTTACTGACGAATAAGTAATCACCAACAAGTAGGTTGCCCTGCATAGAACCAGAGGGAATATTAAAGGGTTGAATGATAAAAATGCGAACAATGATCGCAAGGAGAATGGCATGAAAGACGATTTTAAAAATCTCCCACCATCCTTCATCAGTAGAGGTACTGCTCTTCTCTACGTCAACACTCATTTATTCACTCCTTGTAAACGTCAGTATAGCTCTAAACAGACTATTTTGACTTGAATTTATTCAGGCTGTTAGTTTTAGCTTACAAAATGTACTAATTCATCTAGCAAGTACACAGCTCAACAAGCTAGTTACCAGACGTGCCATATAGCGCATTTGCGCTTAGGTTTGCAAATAAATCTCTGTTATAATCAGTTAATTCTCTAAAACTGGACAAAAGTAGCACAGTTATTCAACTGAGGTCTTAATTTGGCAATTCAGAACATTTTTTCTCTAAATAACCAAATTAATTTGGGTTACTCAGACAAATTAAACTTTGATTTGTGCCGAAATAATGACGAATGCCTGGGCCACTGGGCCATCATCAGTTATTGTTAGGTGTATAACAGGATCATGACCATCTGGAACCATTTTTAATAATTGCACTTTTGCCCCTCCTGTTAATTCCATTGAGGGGGCTCCAGATGAGCTATTTACCACTCCCATGTCTTTCCATGCGACGCCGGAGGCTATTCCTGTTCCCAGAGCTTTGGAACAGGCTTCTTTAGCTGCAAATCGCTTGGCATATGAGGCGGCTGAGAGATGCTTTTTCTCAGATCTGATCCTCTCTAGATCTGTAAAGACGCGCGTTAAAAAGCGCTCGCCATATTTTTCTATGGTTTTTTCTATGCGTCTGACGTCGATTATATCGTTACCAATTCCTAGTATCATAGATCACCACCTAAAAATTCACCCCGCAAGCAGCTGCTAAACATCATACTCTTCAGGCCCTGTGTTTGCCAGGCGCAGACTGCATCGCTTCACGTGCTCGGGCTGCTAATATCTCTCCGCGGCGGCTTTGGTAGTTCTCAACCAATTTTCTAATGATGAAGTAACCAAAAAATGCGCAAACAAACCCTGCAGGAATACCGCCAATCATCATTGGTTTAAAATAAATCTCATATGTATTATCAATCGCGTAGAATATACCGTTTGAAAACGTGTCTAACAAATCTGCAACGCGGAATACGCCTACTTCATTTCCTAGAATCCAGTGTCCAAATTTATAGGCTGAAGCCCAGATAAACGGAAAAGTGATTGGGTTACCGAAAAATGTTCCGAGAGCGGACGCTAACAAGTTGCCACCAACGATATAAGCTATTACTGCCGCTGCAATAAAGTGAAACCCCATGATTGGCAAGTATGAGACAAATATTCCAACTGCACAACCAAGTGCAATGGCATGAGCCGAGCCACTTAAACGATTGACCCGAAGCATCACATAATTAACAGAACGTGACCAACTACGTCGTGGCCATAAACAAATTCGCACTGCTTCTAATATGGAAGCTTTATCTCGACGCTTAAACAACATTAAGGACCTATTCTCCCCGGCTAATTCTTAAGTAATTGATAGTCATTTTTAATGCCCCTTCAGTTGCCCACTAGCAACCGGGGCGATTATGCCAATTCAGTTGCCCACTCTTTTAGTGCTCCTTCAGGTTGCCCACTAGCAACCGGGGCAGCATCCACAGTTTCGTGCTTCAGATACCCACTTAGCATCCGCAGTAAGCAACCCTAGTGACTTCCTTATTTCCTAAAATTGAATATCAATGATATGTGACATGCTCTCGTTCTTTTTCTCATGCTCTTAGACGAATATCCTATTGGCTTCAACAGAGGTTTTTTTGAAACTACACTATGATTTTGCTCAAAATCAGTATTTTTCAATCAAAACAATCAAATTTTTGTCGCTTCTAGATATTTAATCTAAATCTGCCCTTCATATCTTTTTACGCCTAACTCTTTAAGTAATGGTTCAAAGCATAATTTAAAGACTGTAGAAAATGACCATATTCAGACATCATTTTTTTTGATATATTACTTGGAATTAAGGTTTTATTGTCTCTTCAAATTCCTTGATAATTGTCTTTGTTTTTATAGCTGTGAACCGAATTATTTCGACCTAAGGAAAAAAAATGAATTGCTTGTTTCGTTTTCGATCCCCTTTAGATCCATTGCAATTTTTCCCTAAACACTCATTAGCTGGGAAATGCAAGCGCCTCACTCTCAAAATAAGTCGTATTGGCTTAATAGGGCTTTATTGCGTTTCATTCTTTGCACTTTCTAACTTTGAAATTTCAAACTTTACATTGATAAATCAAGCGATTGCAAACGAGGCGACTTCATCTGAAGTCGGCGCATGTGTTATTTGTAATGACCCTGGGAAAGTATACCAGTGCACTTACAAGCAATCTTCTTATCAACCTGATGCCTCTGGTCAGCTTCCAACCATCAATATCAAAGGCCTCCATTTTGCCTGTATTCAGGAAATTGCTCAATATGGTGGACATGGTCAATGTGCTGCTGTTCGCAAGTCATTTAAAGATTGTAATGGAGAAATTTATCAATTGAAGAATAGCTCTTCGGTTGAGCAAATTTTGGTCCCCGCTAAACCTAAACCAGACCAATTACAGCAAGAAAGCAACGTTGAACCAACTGAGAAAGATCAACCTACTCTGGTCGGTGAAACTAAGAAGACATATAAAAAGACAACTAAGACGGTTAAAAAGACTTTTAACAATACATCTAAGACTGTCAAAAAAACCTATGACAATACTTCAAATGTTGTGAAAAAGTCAGTTAAATCTGTTGGGCAAGGTATAGGTGACGCAGCATCTACGACCTATGAATGCCTCACTAGTTTTTTTACAAAATGTGGCAACTAGAGTTTAGTTTTAACTTAGCTTTGAATTTTCTTCTGCCGAACAGACAGGCATGAGCTACTATTGCCCAGACTTAATAACTTAACCGATTAGAATGATTACCTTCACGGGAATTCAGCCTCTTTTAAACGGTCAATTACTTACCCAGCCATTCTCTTGCTAATTTTTGAGCTACAGAGATTTCAGCCGTTGACATTTCATTGGCTATTTCTTTGCGGTATTTTAAAGCTGCTCTATTACCTTGCAATGCTGCCAAATTGAACCATTTGTGAGCAACAACCAAATTTGGGCTCACTTCGCGGCCTGCGGCATACATAATACCTAGTTCAAATAGTGCATCCACAGAATTGCTTTCAGTCGCACATTCCATTTCAGCATTAATCGGCATATCTAAACGTGCCATATTACTCTTCCCTAATTAGAACAAAAACTTAGCTCTCACTTTGTTTTTGTACGCACTAAACATACCTTCTTCTGCCCATAACTTGCCTCAGATGAAGGTTTTACCTTTGTGGTTATTCAGTAACTTGACACGATAATTCAAATATACAGTAAAAATAGTTGGATAATAAACAGCAAACAAATTCCATTTATTGTATTAAAACGTAACAATTTAAGTAATCTTTTTTAAAACCGTTTCAAACACAACATTTGTTCATTCAAGGTTAAGCTTTGTCTTTATAAATTGCTAACCATGTTGAAATTTTAAAATTAAAATAAATTTTGCGACATCGAGAATTAGCCTGGGTTTGGATCATTCCATTTTATCGATTACTGAAATAAATAAAAATATCTGCATGAAAAACTATTGTTTATTAGTATTTATACTCACGAAACTGCGTTTTGCTCTCTTACTTATAAATACTTAATGTTGCAGGTTGTTGTGGTTAACGCTTCAACACCCATAGGTTGACTAATGTAAATAGTGTCAACTTTTTCTTGATCAAAACTAAATAAGTTATTGATTTCTTTCGCCTGAGTTGTTATGGCCATCTATCATTAGTTAAGAAATTGTTAAGTCGTATTGATACTGCAACTAGAAATTACTGGAATATGACACTGAATAAGAATTTTGAAGAAAATAGACAAAGAATTTTGATAGCCGCTTCAGATCAATTTCTATTGAAGGGCTATGATGAGACACGCCTTGATGACATTGTTAAAAATGCTCGTGTTTCGAAAACAGCGATTTATACCATTTTTGGTGGTAAGAGAGAGTTGTTCATTGCTATTTCTGAAAACCTCTCGGAACAACTTGTTGACGCCACGATTAACAATGATCCGGTTATGCTAGAGAACATTGAAGAATTAGAAAAATTACTCTCTCAAATTGGAGAGAATTATTTAAAGATTACACTAGAGCAAGATAAATTAGCCAATTTTAGAATGTGCCTCTCGATGGCTTCTCGCGCGCAAGAAGTTGCAAAACAATTTTATTATTCAGGACATGCTAAAATTTGCGATTATCTTTCTAATTATTTGGAAGCTGCCAATAATGCTAATCTATTGGACATCAGCAATAGCAACCAAGCTGCAAGTCAGTTTTTATCCTTAGTTCGAGGGGATACACATCTGAGGGCTTTGTTTGACATCGACTATTCTCCAAGTGAAAGTTCGATCCAAGAAGCTGCTCAACGATCGGTCCACTTATTTATTAAGGGCTATGTTTCAGAAGGCATTCTTGCTAGGCCGTAAACTCACGAAAGCTAAGAAACACACTTACCCCTGCTACTTTTGCTCTTTAAGTCTCTCTAATCTCAATCTGTGGCGATCATCTGTTAAAAGATACACCATTCCAATAACTCCGCCTGTGGTACCAAGTGAAGTGCCACCTGCAATTAAAAACATAATCATCAATTGATATTTTGTTGCTTCAATCGGATCGACTCCAGAGATAATCTGCCCTGTCATCATGCCTGGCAATGAGATGATGCCAGATGCCGCCATCGCGTTGATTATCGGCATCATGCCTGTCTTCATGGCTTTTTTAACGTGATCGCCCAGGGCCACAAACCTTGGCTCCCCCAAAGCAAGACGATCTTCGATTAGTTTTAGGTCCCTCTTTACTGAGGTTGTTAATGTTTCCATTCCTAAACCAATACCTGTCATGGTATTTCCAATTATCATGCCTAATATTGGTAAGAAATAGCGTGGTGAATACCATGGCTCTGGTTGCACCAGTAGAAAAATTGCGAATAAAGTGCAAATGAAGCCGACACAAAATAATGTTGAAGCCCCTAAGCCATAGGCATTCACTCCTTTTAACTGGTATGTTTGACGACTTAAAATTTCTCTCCCAGCAAGTGCGACCATGATCAACGCCAAACTTATGGTCCAGATCGGGCTGGTTTGCATGAAAATAAACTTCAAGACAAAACCGATGGCCATCAGTTGTACCGTCATACGAACTGTATTGATTAATAGAGTTCGCTCTAGTCCTAAACCTAGGGCAAGGGAGATGCCGCCATTTATTAAGATGAGCGATGAGGCGAGCGCTAAATCGTAAAATGTTAAATTGATATAATCCATTGTTTACACTTACTTAGTTTGCCCTTGCTTAATTTTTTAATTGTAGAGAGGTCGTTTTAGTGGCTAAAGATTGTTGACTTCAACACTATGCTTTGTAAATGCGCTTTCTTTGGGCTTTGTAAATACAATTTCTTTAGGGCCAAATTTTTTAACTTGTTCTGGGTGGTGACTGGCTAAGAAAACAATTGTGCCATTTGCCATCACTTCTTCAATCATTTCTTCAAGCTTCCCGGCGGAGTTCTCGTCAAGAGCACTTGTTGGCTCATCTAATAAGAGTACTTGAGGTTCATCTGCAATGGCCCTTAAGAAAGCCAACCTTTGCCTCTCACCGGTAGAGAGCTTACTTACATGCCAGTCCTTTAATTCTGGTTTTAAGGCCAGTTTGACCATATTCTCTTCGAATTCATAATCCTGGCTGAAATGTTCCTCAACATGATCAAACCACCATGTGCTATCAGCTGAAACAAACCTCACTCTTTTACGCCATTCATAAGCAGATAGGTCTTTTCTATCTTGCCCGTTGAGAAATAGATCACCTGTTGCTTCATCTAAATCTGCAATGGCGCGCATCAATCTTGTTTTCCCAGACCCTGATGGGCCACGGACAACAATTGATTGTCCCGGCTCAATTTCTAAAGTTACGGGTCCAAAAATATCGTTTTTTAAATTGATTATTTCAAGCATTCGTTTTTTCTGAAACCCTTTGCAACTTTATCAGCGCCAACTTACTTCATTGATTTTTTTTTCGTGAATTAAGAGAGTTAAACCTTGGTGAATTCTGCGACAAAATGCAAATTGGATGGTGTTTTATTATCGAAATAGTCTTTTCTTAATGTTGAAACAAATCCAAAATTTTCTATTTGATCCAATTCAGACGGCATCAATGGCAAGGGTGGGGATTTTGGAATTGTATCATCACGCCGCCCTCTACAAATGATGAGCAATTTACCTTTTGGGGCTACGAGTTTTGTGAGAGACTTTATTGCCATTTCTCTTTCTTCACCATAGAGCGCTTGGATGGTGAAGGTTTCACTGACCAAATCAAATTTTTCAGACCAGTCTTCTGGCATGTTTAATAAATTTTGTGTTGTCCACTCAATGGGTAATTGAGGGGCGTTGCGTGCAGCCCATTTTACGGCCGTTTCTGAAATATCAAATGCTGTGACTTGATATCCAGCTTTGTGTAACGCTACTGCATTGTGCCCTAAACCACACCCTACATCGAGGGCTTTTAGTTGTATTGCAGCTGTGCTTAGTTCTTGTTTTTGTTCGTCTCTATCTAACCATTCAAGAAGTGGGAGACGAGCTTGTCCATGGGCCCATGGGTTTAGTAAAATTGGGTTTTGTTTTTTTGAGTGTTGCCCTTCCTCTTGACCAGAAGATCCAGCCCCAAGAGATCCAACCTCGGCGCTTCCTCCCCAGGGAATTAGAGCAGGATCACCGTCAGCTTCTTGATATAGAGCTTCAAACCATTCAAGCGGCTTTTGCTTTTCTTTAAACTCTGCGCGCAACCGGTCAGCTCGGCGGCGGGCTTCTTTGCGTTTCTCATCACTCATATTAGATCTAACTTGTTATTATGAAGAGCTTGACTACTTCTAAATCAAGCCTTTTTTTCCCAACGTCCATTCGCATTTTGTTGCCAATAAGTTGCCTCGATCTCAGCCGCTTTTGCAGCTTTCCATTGTTCACGAGCTCTTTTTAAATGGGGTTCATTGTTTCCATTGAAAATATAGACCAGTCGTTCATAGCCTTGATGAGTGGTGACTTCACCACTATCAATGAAAAACCGAATATTTGCATTGTTCAAATTTTCAGGTTTGTCAGTGATTAAAATTGGTTGGTTTTTAAGCGCGTCTTCGGACAAAGTTTCATTTGTCGTACTATGCGGTAGAAAGCTATCTGCACTGTAAGTCCAGAGCATTGTATCAAGAGCCTCTATTTGTTCACTCTCATTTGCCTCAACGACGGCTCGCCATCCACGCTCTAAGCTCTTTGACAAAAGATCGGGTAGGACACGCTCAAGGGTTGCTTGTTCAAGATGATAAAATAACAACTCCATCAGTGCCTCTTTCCCCTATCGATCAGTTATTCATCTTTATTATCATAAGGGTTTTTCCCCTTGCGCATATGCATGCGTACAGGAACACCCCAAATATCAAACGACTCGCGCAAACTATTTACCAAATATCTCACATAAGACGTGGGTAACACTTCTGGGCGAGAACAAAAACAAATGAAGGTTGGTGGACGTGCATTTACTTGTGTCATATAACGCATTCTCAAACGGCGACCACTTACAGCGGGTGGTGTGTGTCTATCAATTGCATCTCGTAAAAAATGATTAAGAGCTGAAGTGCCAATGCGTTTGTTCCAAGTTTCCTCAACTTCAAATACAGCATCCATCATTTTTTCGACGCCGTGATTATGCAGAGCCGATACAGGTATGACAGGCACGCCTTTAATTTGTGGTAGAAGACGTTCAACACGTTCTCTGATGCCGGATAAGAATTTTGAGTTGTCTTTTTGCAAGTCAATTTTATTCACTGCAATTATCAATGCTCTACCTTCTTCTGCGACAAGGTCACAAATGGTCAGGTCTTGTTTTTCAAGTGGGCAATCAGCGTCCAGCAATAAGATAACAACTTCAGCAAATTTAATTGCGCGGACAGCATCTGAGACTGAGATTTTTTCCGGCCGCTCTTTAATTCTGGCTTTTTTGCGAAGGCCAGCTGTGTCAAACAAACGGACCTTTCGGTCGCCCCAATTGAAATCTATCGATATAGAATCTCTTGTCAAACCAGCTTCAGGACCAGTGATCATACGGTCTTCACCTAGAAGCAAATTGACCATAGTTGATTTGCCAGCGTTTGGCCTGCCGACAATGGCAACCTTTAAGGCACGTGTGCTCTCTTCTTCTAGAAAATTAGCCTGACTTGCTTTCCATATTTCATAACCTTCAGCCAAAACACTATAGAGCTCACCGATGCCTTCACCATGTTCAGCTGAAATTGCAATTGGATCTCCAATACCGAGCGCATAACTATCATAATAGCCATCATCACCTGAACGACCTTCACATTTATTGACTATGAGGGTAACTGGCTTTCCTGTTTGACGTGCTAACTCTGCGAAAACTTCATCTGCTGGGGTGAGCCCAGCGCGTGCATCGATCAGGAAAAGAATAATATCAGCATCGACAATCGCTGCTTGAGTTTGGCGTCGCATACGCCCCTCAATGCTTGTGTCTTCGCCTTCTTCCAAGCCTGCTGTATCGACTAATTTGGCTTTAATATCACCAAATTCGATCACGGCTTCGCGCCTGTCTCTGGTCATGCCGGGGCGCGGATCAACTAGTGCAAGTCTTTTGCCTGCTAGCCGATTGAAAAGTGTGGATTTACCCACATTTGGGCGCCCCATAATTGCAACTGTAAAAGACATGAAATTTCTCAAAACCTAATTTAGCGCCACACTTTTTTTCACCTTGAATTTCATTCTTTCTTGAATGACGGTTATTTTAAAGACCGTAGGCGCGCTTAATTTACTTAATTTTTTGTTTTTTAAAAAGCAAAACAGGCTGTAAGAACAGCCTGTAACTTAATTGCTAAACCAAGATTAGAAAAAATCTGCTTATTTTATCAACTGCAGAACTTTAATTTTTATCTTAGAGCTAATAATTTTGCTTTATCTGTTAAAAGGAACATACGACCACCAGCTACGACAGGTGCAATCGTCATTTTGGTTCCCATATTTTTCTTAACTGCAACAGAGCCCAACTTTGCATTGACACCGACTAATATACCTTTAGTTGAGACCAACCATAATTGTCCACCTGCTAATACAGGCCCGCTCCAGCGACCACCACCAGGCAATTTAGCTCGCCATAGTAGTTTTCCGCCTTTGGCAGTTAACGCCATCAATTCACCGCCTATATCAACGACATAAACGGTACTACCTGCTACCCAGGGAGCTTGAACACCTTGGATATTATGCGACCATAAACGTTCGCCCGTTCTTAATGCAGACGCTGTCATTCTGCCACCATGACCAACAGCGTAAACAATATTGTTGGAAATAACCGGACGCGAGGCATTACGCAATGCTGAAAGAGAGTTACCTCTTTGTGCGCGGGATAAAGTTTCTGTCCAAACTGGTGTGCCTGTTTCAACATCAAAGGCAACAACTTCACCAGATGAATATGGGGCAACGACTATGTTTCCAGAAACAGCTGGAGAGGCATTTGTTAATAGAGACGCTGACTCAGGTAAACCTTGATAGCGCCACAGTACAGAGCCGTCCTCAGCATTGAGGCAAATGAAGCTACCTAACGCTGTTGTTGTGAATACTTTGCCATTTGTAGCTGTCGGTGAAGCTCTCACAGGTTCGCCAATCGGCTGCACCCAGATTTCTTTGCCGGTGCTTGGGTTAAGAGCATGTACTTTACCAAAGCCAGTTGCGACATAAAGCCGGCCGCCATCAATGGCGAGGCCACCACCGTAACCTTCATAATCGCGTTCTTGACCTGGGGTCATTTTCACACGCCAAATGAGAGACCCGCTTGATTGAGAGAATGCGCTAACTTTACCACGGGCATCCAACGTGAAAACACGGCCACCATAGACAATAGGACTTGCTACGATGCGACTTCTTTTATTAGAGCCACGGCCGGCGTCAGCATTCCAACTTGTTGCTACGGCATTAGAGAAAGCTAAATGGCCCGGAGCGTTGTTTGCCAAGCCACCAGGCTGTGTCCATTCACTGTTGGCCGTGATAACTGGCAGAGCTGTAATGACAGTGGCTGCGCCAACGTCAAGTTCAGGTGCTCCCCCCCGTTTTGCACTCATCACCGGGATGCGTTCACCGGGTAATTTAGGCACTGGCTTTTTAAATGGATTTGAAAATTTTGGTAATGAAAGCTCAGGGAGCTCAGGTGATTCAAGCCCTGTCACATCTTCCATCGTGCTGCAACCGCTCATAAGCGACAGCCCAATAGCCGCAACAAAAAGTTTAATTGATAGTGCTTTGTGCTCTCTCAACCCAATTTTGGCAAAACCTATTTTGTTTGCTGCTAAATTTCGTAAATTTATGCTTATCGCCATTCAGAAGAAGTCCCAATTTTTTCCGCTTTCCTCAATTTTTGAGGGCAAGCTAAGAAAGTTCATCCCATAAGAAGTTCACGCAACAAAACAAATATCAAATTAGGTTTTTATTTTACCATGATTTAAGAACGTCTATGTTTTTTAGACGTTCGTTCATCTGATAATCCCCAATAAACCTTCATTTTTCAGACATTTAAACGTTAACAGCTCAGCTTCCTTTTGAAAATAGCTGCCTTTCATTCATTCGTTCAATGCACTTAAATTTGAACCGCTTGAACTTTAAATTATTTTTGAGGCGGTTATTTTTGAGCTTGGCGTGTTGCGATGACATCCATCATCACTTGCGCACGACGTTTTAAGGCACTTGGAGTAGATTTATTCGTTAAAATATCTGAAAACCTGGTTTTTGCACTATCATATTTACCTTCTTTAAAAGCTGCTAACGCCACAACTTCATTTGCTGTGTTTTGCCAGATAGCCCCTGCTTTGGTAAATTCTCCTAAAGCTTTTGATGTTTCTTCATAAGTTGCGTTTTCCAGCTTTAATATTGCTAGATTCAATTTGGCATAATCACGCAAGATTTTGTCAGCACTTGGATTTAGCGTAACTTTTTTATAAAGAATTTCAGCTTCGCCCGTTTGACCTTTTGAGGCCAGATTAGCTGCTAGGTGCAAACGAGACATAATCTCATACCCATTTGGGCTGTTTTCAATCAGAACTTTGAACTTTTCATCAGCTTTGTCAGTGTCAGATTTAGCCACATCACGCAAGGCCTGGATATATTGATCTCCGGCAGCTTGACGCTTGCTAACTTGTTGATTTTGCCACCAAATTGACCCAGCAATCCCAAGAATTAATACTATGATCGCGCCGATGACGATCGTGCCGTACTTATTCCATAGCGCTTCCAGACGTTCACGTCTTAGCTCTTCATCAACTTCTCTAAAAACATTATCATCAACCATAAAATTCTTGCTCTTTGTCCTTTAGAGCATTCCATCTTTTGATGAATTCAAAGAAATGCTCACGTCTCTTAATTTTAGCGTTTATTTTTCACGGGTGCTTCTGATGCCCACTCGCATTAGTGTTTAATGCGCTTCAGATGCCCACCTTGCATCCGCGCAGCCAAAATCGAATTCACTTTGGGCGGAACGCTCTAAAAAATAAACAGTTTTTCTCAATTCACTTGATAAACTGCAATTACAGATTTCGCAAATCTATTAGGCAAATTATTGGTAAAAGATAGAGCATTTTCTTTTTATTGACTTATGAAGATAGGCTCTATCTCTTTGTTTAACGTATCATTTTTCTTAAAACCGGTATCCACTTTTAAGTGACACGCTGTAAATAAACGGAATTGTAGTTAAAATACAAGCTCTTTGAGCTTATTAGCCCATTCTTTTAAGCAAGAATCTCTCGTTCTTAGAGACATTTCTCCGGCTTAGAGGAATTTTTGCTGTTTTGCCGTTATTTTTTAAGAACTTGCAGGACGTTTTTTAGCTCTTGATGTTTTGGTTTTGGCTTTTTTTGTCAGCATTTGATAAGTTTCAGCTTCTGAAGGGAAACTTCGGTCTCTTACTTCTTCGGCGTAAAGCTCAACAGCTCCTTCAATAGCTGCCCCTATTTGACCAAATTCTTTTACGAATTTTGGCACCCATGGGCTTAGTCCAAGCATATCTTCAAGAACAAGAATTTGACCATCACACTCTTTAGATGCACCGATACCAATAGTTGGAGCCTTGACTAATTTGGTCAATTTGGCAGCTAGTGGCTCTGCAACACCCTCAATAACCATGGCAAATACGCCAGCTTTGTCGATATCTTTAGCGTCTTTTTCAATGGCTGCCCATTCTTCTTTTACACGGCCCTGAGTTTTAAACCCGCCCATTGTGTTCACTGATTGTGGTGTTAAGCCAATGTGCCCCATGACGGGGATGCCGCGTTCGGTCAAATATTGGATGGTTTCAGCCATATAGGAGCCACCTTCTAATTTAATCGCGCCGCAGCCTGTTTCTTTCATAATGCGGGCTGCATTACGAAATGCCATTTCTTTGCTTTCTTCATAGGAGCCAAATGGCATGTCAACTACAACCAAAGCTCGGCTAGAACCACGAACAACCGCTGCTCCGTGCATTATCATTAATTCTAACGGTACCGGAACGGTTGATTCAAAACCATGCATAACCATGCCTAAACTATCACCAACCAGCATGAAATCTACATAAGGGTCAATAATCCTAGCTGTATGAGCATGGTAAGCTGTGAGAGAGACAATTGGGCTCGCTCCTTTTAAGGAGCGGATATAAGGTGCGGTAAGCCTCTGCACTGATGATTGTTTTGATTTTTGTATAGACATGGGAACTCCCATAATAATTGCAGATATTGAAGGGAACTCTTTGGTTCGCTTCATTAAATTAATATGGGCTTTATACTTTAAAAATACAAGCTGTGAGAGCTATTCGGTGATTTTAGTTAAATTAATGACTGAAAATCAATTTGCCCGCATAACCTCTCAACTTATGTTTTCATTATAGTAATGGTTGGCCGAATAGCACCCCATGCAAATAGAATGCAAAGGCCGCATAAAGCCCAACACCTATTAAGACTGCATATATATCATGCAAAATTTTTGGCTTGAAATTTCTTGTTTTTACAAGGCCAAATTTTTCACGTTTTTTAAGCGAAATGCGGTCGAAAATACCCCACGCTAAAAAACTACCAAATAGCAATACAGAGGCCAAATCTCCATTTACCAGTAAATGACCAAAGGCCCAAAGTTTAACTGCAGTAATTTGAGGATGTCGCACCCAATAGCGAATATGACCACTTAATTTAGCTGCTGGGAGGAATAAAAAAGCGACTAAGACCAAAAGCATGGCCAGGTGACGCAATTCAAATGGCGGTTCATAAAGCACTGTTGCTGTTGGCCGCGCCATCGCATAGCCTAAAATGATTACAACGAAACCAGTTAAGGCAACTGCGCTATAAATCAGCTTGAATTTTTTTTCTCCGAATTGACGGATGAGCTTATGTCGTTTGCGCGGCAAAGCAGAAAGCAAATGAATTCCCAGAAACAGCACTAAGCCTAAAATTAAGACCCACATTTGGTCAGCCCCTTTATTGTTTTTTTTCAATCACTAGCACAATTTTTGTGCAATTACGATATGACAAATTCAACATTTTGGACACATACACATATATTCGTGCGGATATTTCACACTATATTTATTTTTCTTTTTATTCAAAAATATGATGGTTTATTGAAGGTTTATAGAACCTTTAATTTGTCGGCCGTTTGTACATTTCCTAAAATTCTATCCTTCTTGTTTGCGGAGGTTTAATCACTTTTCTGAACAAGAAAAACTTACGGATCGATGACACATCAGAGTATTTTTCTTTTTAATGAATTAAAAGAAATGCACTGGTGTCTTTTGTGGTGTTCCTTTTTCCCAAAACCGGTGCCCACTTTTGGGAGGAACTCTCTAGTCTCAGTGTTCCTTTTTCCCAAAACCGGTGCCCACTTTTGGGAGGAACTCTCTAGTCTCAGTGTTCCTTTTTCCCAAAACCGGTGCCCACTTTTGGGAGGAACTCTCTATATTGTGATTTGTATGTGTTCTGCAATGTTTGGATAAACATATGACATGATTGAAACTCATGTGTTTTTCGCAAATGACCTTTTAAACAACGGACACCTTTAAAACATGTCAAACTTAAGAAATCTTTTTAAAACTAGTCTTTTTATTACCCTTTTGGCAGGCATTGTTGGAAGTCTTTCTGCTTGTAATAGCAGCCCATCAGACAATGGTTACAGCATTCCAATAGAAAAAGAACGGCGTGGAAGTCATTAAGAATGACAATCCAGCACCGCTTAGTTGAGGGTTAACTCATTTAATAGAATTAGACGTCTCAGCTTTATTCATTTCCCTCGGAAAGAAGAGTTGCATCGCTGCGTACAAAAACAAGAATATGTCCATTATTCTTAACTGGTACCCAAAACTCTTTGGACTGAGGGAAATATAAAAAATCAGCCAATCCTTGTGTTTCATTCAAATCAAAACTCTTTTGAACATCAATATTTTCTAACAACTGCCCATCTTTAAGCGAAAACCTCATCAACTTTGGCGCGCCTAAACTGGTTGCGTATATTGTGCCCTCTTCGTCAATTCCAAGACTTGCGATTTTTTTCAAATTATTATGGCTGGTAAGCGGTGAGATTTTTTTTGTCTCTAAGTGCACCTGATTGATTTTTCCACTATTGAAATTTTCTCGCCCTTGTTGGGGCACTGAGGATTTCAAACCAATTGATGACACGTAAAGCCTGTCTTCCTTGACTGCTAGACTATTCGGTCCTTCTAACTTTTTGTCTTTCAGCCACACCTCAAATGTTTCATCCCTTTCAAGTTTTAAAATAGAATTTGAAAGCGGATCACTGACATATACATCACCCTGTTTACTTGCGCTTACATCGTATAAATAAAATGAATTTGGTTGCTCAAATCGTTTAACAATTTTTGCGGCGTCTACATCAATTTTAAGAAGGCTCTTACCGTCTGCCACATAGAGCATGTTGTTCATCATTGCCATACCGCGTGGTTGATTAAGCCCTTTAATCCATTCTTTGTTAATCACGCTGCCGTCTCGTGCTAGCAAGGCGATAGAACCGGTTGAAGGTTGTGCTTTTTCACCCAACTGGGAGACATAAAACCTTAATCGCTTTTTATCAAATGTGATTGACTGTGGATGTGAAAGATTACCCACGCTGCGCAATAATTTAAGGGTCGGCCCTTGTGCTATATTGTGTGCTTTATTATTCAGCTTATTGCTATTAACTTTTTGGTCGCGACCAACTAGTGCACCTTGTAGCGGTTCTAGTTTAGTCTTCTTCTCAATTTTTTTTGGTAAATCTTCCAATGCTGCCTGCTTCATTGGCACTGACTTCATTGGTTCTGATTTTTTCTTTGAAATTGCCAGGCTGTGATCGAGGCTGTGATCGAGCGTTTTTTGCTTGTACCTCGAGCGTGGCTTTCCAACTTTCTTTTTGTTTTCTTTCTCCCTTTCTCCATATTGATTTTGCCCGCTTGTTTGATAAGCACCATTTGCAGGTGGCAAACAACAGGCTGCTAAATTTGCCAAAACACATCCTCCAAAAACAGTTAGAACGACCCGAACCATCTACTCCCCCAAAAATACTATTTACTATACAGATCCGATTGATTGGTAAGGAAACATGGAAAGAAGGCAGAAATTTTGAGAGAAAATAAACTTATATTAATGAAACTTACGATTTTGAAACATCTCGTGATCTCATTGAAATTAAACAGTAAATAATTAATTTGGACATAAAAAAAGTGAGGTAGCTTTGCCACCTCACTTTGACAACGAGATCAAAGGTTTGGGATGATCAATTAATGTGAACCACGCGGATCTGCCACAGAAAAGACCATAACAGCACCATTTAACATCATTGGTGCCCAAATTTGTTTTTTACTTTCCAGGTACTCAATATCTGCAAGGCCTTTGGTTGATTTCAGACCTAAAATTTTGGCCATTTCATATTTGGCCAACAGAGAACCAGTCGCTGAAATATGGAATATATTTCCTGCTACCCAATCTGAAATGTAGAAATTACCTTTTCCATCCGGCTCAATTCCATCCAGGTTTCCAACAGGACCTTTGCTTAGAACTTCGATAGATTTGTCGGCTAATTTTACACGAAGCAACTTACCTGTTGGCTTGGCTTCACCCAACGCTTGAGCCGTAGTGCCGACTGTTTTACCCCAACTGCTAATGTATAAATAATCACCGACCACGACCAAGCCATTTGGGCTATCCAGCTTTTCATCTTTTAACCAGACGCTAAAGGTACCATCTGCTGTAAGCTTTGAGATAGTATCTGTTAGGGTGTCAGCTACGTAGACTGATCCATCAGCGCCTATTGCCGGGTCGTTTAAAAAGAGTGCTCCTTTTAAAGGATATTTTTTTACAATTTTTGCTGAAGGAATATCAATTTCAACTAGTTCTGAAACATCGGTGACATAAAGCTTATCGCCGTTCATTACTAAACCTTTTGGGTGGTTTAGATCTCTGATCCAGTTTAACTCTTTAATCACACCCGTATCACTAAGAAGTGCGATTGCTCCTCCGCCCTTTTTTTCCGCGAAATTTGCCTGGCTGACGTAAAATTGTTTTCTCTTTTTATCAAACAAAACAGACTCAGGGTTTTTAAATGTTGTTACTGATAGCAACATTTTAGGTTGGCCATCTTTACCATGCTTTTCAGCCTTCGTTTCTCCACTCGTAAAAAATACTGTGGCTACTAAGCCTGCTATAATTAGAAACCCGCCAATTTGACGTTTCATAAATAAATCCTTTCAGAACTCTTTTGTTTTTTTAATTTTTAATCTTTTCCGGTTCTACCACATGCGACACGATGCTTCAAAGTAAGGGATACAAATCTTATTGTTTTTAGCTATAATATTGCCTCTTAATTGAGATTCTTGTTAGAATTTACAGCAAACATAGCTCGATTAAATCAGCGTGCATTTGTGGGGGAATTTCTTCTTTTTTACCGCGTCTGTGGTCTAAATCTTTCGGGGCATCATCTTCTGTTAGATAGCGCCAACCTTGAAATGCTTTTCTCGGCATCATTTCAACAGGAACTAACGGCCCTTCCAGTACGATGCCGCACTTAGTTGGGCCTCCCTCAGTTGGCATTTCTCGAAATTCTACAATTTTTTGTCTTGCTTGAATTCTTTTTTGAAAGACCCAATAGAGTGAACCTGGCGGGGTGAGTGTATCATTTAGAATTTCATCTGCCCGTTTTGGGAAAAACCTTGTGACGTGAATGAGGTCTTTCTCTTCTATTATTTTCAGCCGATTAATACTTGCACCGCTTACGCGTGCAAAAGCCTGACGTTCTTCAAGCTGCTGTAAACTTGAAATCCCGGCTGCCATTTTAATTAGATGAAGTCCCATTACTACTCGACTTAGTTTCCATTTTACTTTCTACAAATAATCATCGCCTTATAATTTCCGAAATGGCAAGCGTAACTATTTTGTCTTTGCATAATCTATCCACAGCTAAATTATTATAAAAACGTATATTTTTCTCATTTTACGGCCCTTTTCCTTCACTTATTGTCGCAGCTCAAGTTTTTGTGAAGTAGAGTTCATTTTCCTGCCGCGTTTGAAGAGCATATGCTTTTGATGGTCGCTGATGATTTTAATATTTGATGCGATTATAAAATAATATTTCAAAAAATACGGAGCAAAATTATGAAACTTTCTAAAACTTCAGGTGCTGCACTTGCAGCTGCAGCTGCTGCACTTATGGTTAGTGGAACTGTATCAACTACAGTTTCAGCACACGAAGGTGATGTTGCTTGCTATGGTGTGACTGCTTGTAAAGGTCACAGTGCTTGTAAAACAGCTACCAATGCTTGCAAAGGCCAAAACGCATGTAAAGGCCAAGGCTTTGTTAAACTTTCTAAAGAGCAATGTTCTGCTGTTGGCGGCAAGCTTGAAGAAATGAAAAAGAAATAATATAAGATGCCCCTCTGCATTTGCAGAGGGGCATTTATTTTTATCTCTATAAACTGCTAAAATGAATTTAAACGGAATAAATTTGGGTCTAACCCCAATTTTAAAGAGCCTCTTCTGAGTGATCTAATAATGATGAGTGATCAAGTTATGAGCGAGCAAAAATCTTCCCGTCCTCCTTTTATTGGATTTGGTCTTGGCCTTAGGTCTGAGCATTACACTGATATTCTAGAAGGCAACCCACCGATTGACTGGTTTGAAGTGGTATCGGAGAATTTTATGGTGCCAGGTGGGCGCCCAATGCAAATTCTTGATCAGATTAAAGAGAAGTACCCTGTTGTTATGCATGGAGTTTCCATGTCTATTGCCTCAACACAACCTCTTGATATGGATTATTTAACTGAACTTAAAAAGCTCGCCAAACACGTGCAACCGAAATGGATTTCGGATCACTTGTGTTGGACAGGTGTACACGGCGTGAACCTTCATGACCTGCTTCCTTTTCCTTACACGGCTGAAGCGCTTGATCATATTGTTGAACGTGTTAACACCGTTCAAGATTTTTTAGATCATCCACTTGCCCTTGAAAATGTGTCGAGTTATGTGAGCTTTAAACAATCTGAACTTAGTGAATGGGAGTTCATCAGTGAGTTAACGAAGCGCACTGGATGCTGGCTTTTGCTTGATGTGAATAATGTCTTTGTTTCTTCATATAACCATGAATTTGATGCAATGGAGTTTATCAACGGCATACCTGAAGACCGGGTTGTACAATTCCATATGGCTGGGCACAGTGATTACGAGACCTATATTGTTGACACTCATGACGCCCCTGTTCGTGATGAAGTTTGGGATTTATACCGAGCTTGTCAAAAACGGTTTGGCCCTGTTTCTACAATCATTGAGCGTGATGATAATATACCACCTCTTGCCGAACTCATGCCCGAACTTGAAAAAATAAGAAACATTGGATACGAGATTCACCCCCAGCTGAAACCGCAAGCGGCTTAAGTTATTAAGGCGTGAAAGAAACAAACGACATAAGCATCCTATTTCATGAGCACACTAAAAGAAATTCAAGATAAATTTCAGAAATCAATCTTACAGCAAGATGCAACGGTAATGGATGACATTGTCGACACATCTAAAGAAGAACGAGCCGTTTTGTTGAATGTTTACCAACATGCTTATGGTGCGCGGCTCATTGAATTTCTTGAAAATGATTTTCCTAAAACATTAAGCTATATGGGTGATGAAAATTTCGAAAACATCGCCAAGGATTATTATGAAGTTCACCCTTCTGACAATCCAAATGCGCGGTGGTTTGGGCGACATTTCCCACAATTTTTAGCTAAGCACCCTGAGTTAATTAATAACCCTGAATGCGGGGAGTTGGCTCACCTTGAATATGCACTTGGGACTGCTTTTGATGCTTCTAATAATAAGCCACTGACAAGGGAAGACTTTGCACAATTGTCTCCTGAAGATTGGTCAACACTTAGTTTCAAAGCTCACCCATCTACGACTAGGCTTTCTTTAAAAACCAATGCTTCTGAAATTTGGTCCTCATTACATAAAGAGGAAGAGCTTGTTGAGAGCAAATCAAAAGCACTCATTATTGAGATTATCTCATGGCGCGGCGATAATATGGCTCGTTTTAGAACCATGAGTTATGACGAGGCCATGATCTGGGACGAAGCCAATAAGGGGGCTAATTTTGGTCAGATTTGTGAAATGCTTGGCACTTACTGGCCCTCTGAGGAAGCACCTTTGAAAGCTGCTGGCTATTTACAAGCCTGGATTGCCTCTGAATTTTTGATTTCACCTGTGTAATACAGGTTTCTTTCCTCTTATTGGAGTTCTGTTTACCACTTTATCAGAACAACCTATTTTCAGTCTTATTTTTCCTTTAAAACAAATCAGTTACCAGATTTTTCTCTTAAAAAACATGAAAAGGAATAATAAAAATGGCTGTATTAAAAGTAATTGAAACAATGGCAAGCTCAACTAAATCTTGGGAAGATGCCGCTATGAGTGCTGTTAAACGGACTTCAAAGACTGTTAACAACATCAGATCTGTTTGGGTGCAAGATCAAAGCATTATCATTTCCAAAAGCGGCAAAGCAAAAGAATATCGTGTGACTTGTAAAATTTCTTTTGAAGTTTCTGAATAATCCTCCCTCTTTTCTCAAAAGCCAAAACACGACTTTTTGAGTGTTTTGGCTTTTGCATTTTCCTAAAACCGGCATCCACTTTTAGTGTAACAAGCTCTAGCTATATTCATCAAATGAATATTATTTTTCGCCTGATGGAGCGAGTGCTTCAGGAACATCATAAATAATCAAATTAAAATCATCTGGCCGCTCGATTGTTTCGCCTTCAGTTATGCGCTTCACTGTGCTTGGCAGAGGCACGAATTCTCCTATCATAGGAAACCCTTTTTTTAATTTATTCGAGGCTTCATGGAGCGAATTATTTAATTTGGTAGAATAATTAAATTCGTAAGCTCTTGGCCTTGTTCCTGCTATGCCATAGTCCATATCATGGCCCCATAAATATATTTTATTTGGTGCATCAATATAGATTGCTATGATTTGTAGTTTTTGGGGACGGTGTTTCGATGTTGGCCAGCCATAAAATTCAGGTATTGAAAAATAGGTGACATAAAAAAACACAGAAACAACACCAATCATCAGCGCTTTGTAAAGCCAATGCCATGGCGTGTATAGCAGCATACATAAGAGTGCAGCCAACAACACCAGGTACGAAACGGTTAAGCCCAAACTGTCCAACATTTTAAAAACTTCTCTCTTCTCTCACGTGCTATTCCCTAAATACAACCAACTGCTTTTGTATTTTATCTTTTTTGACGATCTGTCCGTCTTGTCCGAGCGTGAAATTTACAACTGTTTTTTCGGCTCCTTTTGCGTCTAACGTAACCGTTTCATCAACTATGACTTGATAGTCCGGACGTAATTTAAAAATTCTGACCAAGACATCAACAGGTTCGTTCGATACAGATTTATAGTAATGTACATTCACAGTATAGCGCCCGGGATAAACACCCCTAATTGTCACAATTTCCTGGTTGAGTGGATTTTCAATAAGTTCACTATTTACAGTGATACGATCATCTTCCATACCGCGGTCATCGCGGTCCAAATGAAGCAGTCCTATTTCTCTTTGTTTGAACCACAATTTTTTTCCTAGTGGATCACCTACCCATACATCTATGTCGTCAGGACTAAAATCCTTCCAGGTGACAGTGATTACAAAATAGGCGTTTATCTCAACGTCACCTTCTTTGGTTTTTGGATTGATGAATATGATTGCAATGAAAAATAATAGAGAAATTCCAAGCAGTGAATTAAAAAGAAGGTCACTAAATGGATCTGCTCCATTATTCTTTTTTTTGCCTGTTCCTACCCGAATTGCCACACTGACCTACACTTTCACGTGCAGGATATCATCAGCTACGATATCTTCTGTTTGATCCGTTGGCGTGAAGCTTATTAACGATTGCTTGTCAGAGAGCCGTATGAGAGAGGCAATAATTTGCTCAACATTTTTATTGAGTAAAATTTGTTGAATTCCTAAAAGAGTTGAAGCAATAAGCCCGGCAAATGTTGTGTACAGGGCAGTGCCCATACCACTGCTCATGGTTATGAGGAGTTCTTGAATATTTTCTGCGCTTGGGCTGGGGCCTGATACAAAGCTTTGCAACATAAGAATGAACCCGATAATGGTTCCTATCAACCCAAGACGAATGAGAACATCTATGATGAAACCAAGAATTTCGCTAGGGCTCCGAAGTTCATCTACATAGATTTCAAAAATATAGTTTGCCTGATTAATTCCATTATCTGATTTACTATTTTCTGGAGTTTTATAAATAGCCGCCAGCTCAGTGATAAAATCATCAACAAGGCTTCTATGTTCAGATAGATCTCTTTTTTGAGTACGCGCTTTGTTTATACCTTTTTCTTTAACGAATTGTATGAGCATTTCTGCCCTGATTAAATATTGGCAGGATTTGTAAATGTGGATGGCACAATAAATAGACGAGCCAAGAAAAATCGCTGAGATGAGAAATGAGATGTAGCTGCGATCAGCATTGAGCACTTTTTCTCCATAGCCTTGATCCACCATTACAAACCCAGAAAAAACAATTAAATTAAACATGAGAAACCAAACTAAAAAATAATAGAACGGATGGGTTTTACTCTCTGTAAAAGGTTTTATTTTTTTTCGTATTGTCATTCACTATCCTGAAGGGATTTTCTCATTTTGGATTTGCGGCCTAATCCTGTTTGAACAAAAAAGCTGTCTCTCCCATTTTTGAGAAACGATTATTTACAATATCTATGTTGTCATATTTAATTTTTGCTTCCTGGATCATATTGGTCAGAATTACATTCGCTCTTATCATATATCGAATGTGTCCATTGGCTCGCTTACTGCCATTTTTTCTGGCTAAATGAAACCAACCCATGGCTTTAAGTGGCAGCAATGGCAGCCCTTGCCCATTCCAATACATTTGTCCTAAATTTATTTGAGCCGGTACATAACCTTTTAGAGCAGCTTTTAAATACCAACGGGCTGCGGTTAATTTGTTTTGCTTAACCCCTAGCCCTAGAAAATATAAATTTCCGATCACTGTTTGTGCGGATGCATTTCCATAGTTAGCTTTTTTTGAATATTGAGAAAAAGCGATTGAGTAATTTCCAGAAAGAAGATTTTCTCTAGGAGAGCGTAAATGAAGATAGGTATAATAGCTGGATACCACTAATAGGAGTGAAACAACTGTACCTGTAATTAGCTTGTGACTTAGGATTTGCTTTAAAAAGGCCTGCTTTAAAAAGGGTATATTTACTTCATTTTTCATTAAAGCCCGCATACCTTCCATCAACGCCGTTAGAATTTAAAGTCCTAGAGTTCATCATTCCCTTTTCACATTGATAAGGAAATACAGGGCCTGAACCTTTCGTTCGCAGTTTAGATTTGATTAGATTATAATATGAGAGTGAAGAAAAATCGCCTCTTTTTCTGATAGCTGGAGCTAATCGATCATTTCAAAAAGAAGCCTTAGACAGAGCAAAACTTACTCAAACCTGACATTTGAATGCATTTAGCTTTGAAAAGAGCTGTTCAACAAAGGTTTTGAGTTTCTTGAAATGACTATGAGCTTAGTCTTTTAAAATAAGCGCACAACTATCAACAGTCAGAAGATTGGTTTGCTCATGCTTGGAGATGATTAGAATGAAATATAATTTCCGAATTTAAGACATACGTTTACGCAATTTTCTTCTATTCAGTTTTCTCTATTCAGTTTTCTGGGCCTGCTGGCTTTCTGCCTGAAAAAGCAACTCACTTCTATCGGGAACGAATGCTAATTTTTCAGTAATAGTGGTCGCATTTTGCGGGTAGTTGCCATTAAACTTGAGAGCTACAAAATTTTCACCGATCCCAGCATTTCCCGTTCTGACAATTAAATCTCTCCAACCATTTGTAAATTTTTGCGCCACGTGAACAGGACCTTTTACACGGCGAATACGCGTCATGCGTCTGAAACCATTTGTACCTTTTGCGAATATCACCAGAGTACAACCCGTGGAAATGCACCATTCATTCCCTTTAAATAAAACCAAGCCTTCAGCAATGCCATCGCCATTTAGGTCCGCTCCAACGATTTGCTGAGTACCAGTATCAATCTTGGCTTCTAACCGGTAACGATGTACTGCTTTTTTGATATCAGTTTGATTTATAGATTGTTTTACTGACTGAGTTCCGAGGGCATTGTGACTAAGAGCACCATTTTGACTATCTTCAGATTTTTCTTTTGTTTTACTTAAATCTACCGGGGATTGGGAAACTCCGTCACCTATTATAAAATTACTGTTGGCATTATTAGAACAGGCAGTAAGAAAGCTCACAAAACAAAGTGTGAGTGCATAACAACATCTTTTAAAATTTTGCTTCTCTAACATATTTTTTCTCATACATGCGCTTCAAAAAAGTATTTTTGACGAGTTTTGCCAACAGTTAAGCATTGTTCGTTCGGCACTATTTGTTTTTAAAGTATGCCTATAAATTCACAAAAACTTGATCTTAATTTTGGTTAGTATACTTTTTTTAAGGATAAAATACGACTTTTAAAAGAAAACACGATTGGGCATTATTTTATCTTTTTGGTACCCTGTTTTATTCATCTGTTTCATTTTTTAAAGCTTTTAGCTTTTTCCCAACCCTTACGATGGCTTCTATCGCTGGTTTGAGTTCTTTGCCAAGTTCCGTTAGAGAATACTCAACAGTTGGCGGAGAGGTTGGCATAACTGATCTTAGGACAATTCCATCAGATTCGAGCTTACGCAATCTGGTTGTTAAAACCTTAGGTGAAATCCCTTGAATATCATCCTTTAACTCACTAAACCGTCTTGGTTGTTCGCTCAAGAACCAAATTATATTCGGTGTCCATTGCCCTCCAATGATACTTAGGCATGCTGAAAGAGGACAACTCATAGGAGGCGGTGCCACCTTATTTTTTCTTCTGACTATCATTTTTTTCCTCGCAACCTTAATTTTTGGAGTCCATATTTTTAGTAGTTACCAGCTGGTAACTAAGGCACTAAATGGATAGTTTAAAATCAAGTTTCAGTCAAATACCTACTATACAATAGTTACCACGTAACTATATTACCCTAAAGATACATAAGAAAACACTCAATTGAACATTTTTTTAAAGATCGTTCTTTTGATTTTCTCTTTAGGGTAAATTTAGATGTTTCAAACAAACCGTTTAACAACTCTACTTAATATAAAGCATCCGATTATTCAGGGGCCCTTTGGTGGTAATCTTTCAACGATTGATCTCGTTGCTGCGGTATCGAATTCAGGGGGGCTTGGTTCATATGGTGCTCATATTCTTCCCCCTAAAGAGATAAAGAAACTCATTACAGATATTCGAGATGCTACAGCTCAACCCTTCGCCATCAATCTATGGGTTTCAAATTATGATGATGGTTTTGCTACAATGAGTGAAGCTCAGTTTGAAATGTATCTCGAGCCTTTCAAACCGTTTTATGATGAGCTCAATTTAACTTACCCAAGGTATCCTGAAACGCTTTATGAAGATTTTGAGAGCCAGGTTGACGCCCTTATTGAAATGTCTCCTCCTGTTTTTAGTTTTGTCTTTGGTGTTCCTGATGAAGCCATATTGAAAGAATGCAAGAGAAAAGACATCCTCACGCTCGGGGCAGCGACCACTGTTGATGAAGCTGTGGCCCTCTCTGATGCTGGGGTTGATATTATTCTGGCGACAGGTTTTGAAGCTGGTGGTCACCGTGTTGCGTTTCAAAAACCAGCGGAGCAATCCCTTATAGGTACTCTTGCCCTGGTGCCACAAGTGGTTGATACTGTGCCACAACCTGTGATCGCGGCCGGTGGCATTTCCGATGCAAGGGGAATAAAGGCGGCTCTTGCTTTGGGCGCAGAGGCTGCCCAACTTGGCACCGCCTTTCTTGCTTGCGCTGAAAGTGGTACAAGTAACTTGCATCGACAGTCTCTATTCAACAATAAATCTGAGAATACAGTTCTTAGCCGTAGCTTTACAGGACGGCTTGCTCGCTTCATTCCGAATGAATTTATTTCACAGTGCGAAGCGTGCTCTGAGTTTCCTTTGCCATTTCCCATACAAAGTTTTTTTGCAAATCCTCTTAAGCAGGCTGCAGCTGAACAAGCAAATTTGAAATTCTCCTCTCACTATGCTGGGCAATGTGCCGGCTTACTTAAGCACCGCTCGGCTTTTGATCTGATGGATCAACTAATCACTGATCTATCAACTTAATGTCCCTTACTTCTCACTTTAACATTTAGGAAAAACGATGACTTACAAATTATATTATTCACCCGGGGCCTGTTCTATGGGGGTTCATGCAGTTTTAAATGAACTGAACTTACCCGTTGAACTTATCAAGGCGGCTGATACACCTAACTTTGAAACCCTCAGTCCACCTAAAACTGTGCCTGTTCTAGATGATAATGGACTGATACTTCGAGAAGGTGCTGCTATTATTCTCCACATTCTTGAAAAACACAAAAGTGATATGCTTCCTCAAGACGGAGAAGCGCGCACAAAAGCTATTGAATGGCTAATGATCGCGAATGCGACAATACATGTAGCTTATTCAAAATTATTTTATGTTGCTAAGAATATAGAAGATGAGGAACTAAAACTCTCTCTTTTTAACAAGCAAGCAAAAGTCATTGAAGGTTTATGGTCGTCAATTGATGAGCATTTACAAACTTTAGATTATGTGACGGGAGATAAACCTTCAGCGGCTGATTTTCTACTAGCGACTTATGCTAATTGGGGTTCTTTTTTTCCGATGCAAATTCAGCTTGGTGACAATGTTAAGAAGATGATCACCAACATTAGTAGCCGTCCTTCATTCCAAAAGGCGTTGCAGGCTGAAGAAGTGGATTATAAAGCCACTGCCTAATCTTTAAATTTACTCCGTTGCTCCCTGGACCGTGCTTTCTTGCTTAATGGCTCATCCCCTTTAAGCACTAAAATCGCGGTCCATTTTTATAGCTTGTGATGACGGCAGACGAATTTTACTTTTGCTTTTTTCTCATCATCGATGCCGACTTGCCCTCTATGAACACCATACTTCTCATTGGTTTTGCGTAACTCTACATAAAACGGCGTCTCACTATTTTGCCCCGCTTCAGTTTTATAATTCGCGTAACCGCAAGTATGTAACCCTTCCTGATCATGAAATTTCAAAGTCTTTACGGTTAAAAATTTTGCTGGTGACTTAGTGGGAAGAATAGACTGCACAGCCTCTTGATAGAGGCCCTCTTGACCAACAGTTAAGATGATTAACCGAGTTTTCTCATTGGGTGTTGTGCTTTTTATTAGCCCCCCAGTCTCTTTGCCTGAAAGACAAGCAGATAGAGGGAGTAGCAGACTAAGAATGACTATGATTTTTTTGCTCAATTTAAGACCTCTATTTAAGTCAGTCGTTTTATAATTATTACACCACATCCGATTGTCAGTTCCCGCCCGACAATCCGCTTTTTTGGTAAATCATGATTATGGTATTTTCTCAAGGCTAAGCAATGAAGTTATCCCATCACATATGGTTATTATTTAATTCTTAGCATAGTTTTTTGCCAATTAATTAAGCAATCATCCCTTTCAAATTTAAGCTGTCTTTTACCGATTAAAATTTATGCACATTTTGTCTGCATATTTTTTAATCGCAACGTAAATATGTGCGTTTTTTATGCACCTTTAAACTTCGATAACTTCCTAAAAACAAATAATAACAGCTATTTCAATAACTTACATCTTTGGCACAAAAATTGATTAAGCAATTACTAAGATCGGGCAACGTGCGCATACTTTCGTCTCTCAGTGTCTAATCATTAGTTTGCGCTGTCTTATCTTGATTTAAAAAAGCACCATAGGTGACTAATTATTTTTAAAAAGGACCAATTTTTATGAAATTTTCTGAGTTGATTAAAAAGGTTATGAAGCGAACAGCTGTTGGTTTAACCACAGCTTTAACTCTTACATCACTTTCAGTCTCAGGCCTTCATGCAGCTGAGCTTAAGTTAGAAAAAGATGAACTGAAATTCGGTTTTATCAAACTCACTGACATGGCGCCTCTTGCCATTGCCTATGAAAAAGGCTTCTTTGAAGATGAAGGTTTATTTGTCACTCTCGAGCCTCAAGCGAACTGGAAAGTGCTGCTTGACCGCGTAATTGATGGGCAATTAGATGGCGCTCATATGTTAGCCGGACAACCCCTCGCAGCGACCATTGGCTATGGCACTAAGGCTCATATCATCACACCATTTTCTATGGACCTAAACGGTAACGGTATTACTGTTTCCAACTCTGTTTGGGCGGAAATGAAAAAACACATTCCTCATAAAGATGGAAAGCCTGTTCACCCCATTAAAGCTGATTACTTAAAGCCAGTGGTTGATAAGTATAAAGCTGATGGTAAGCCTTTTAAAATGGGTATGGTTTTTCCTGTCTCTACTCACAATTACGAGCTTAGATATTGGTTAGCTGCTGGTGGCATTCATCCCGGGTTTTATTCTAAAACCGACACAAGTGGTCAAATTCAAGCTGATGCATTTCTTTCTGTAACCCCTCCCCCACAGATGCCTGCAACAATGGAAGCTGGAACAATTCATGGCTATTGTGTAGGTGAACCTTGGAACCAACAAGCCGTGTTTAAAGGCATTGGTGTGCCTGTGATCACTGACTATGAGATTTGGAAAAACAACCCTGAGAAAGTTTTTGGAATTAGAGCTGACTTTGCCAAGAAATACCCGAATACAACCCTTGCTATGGTCAAAGCTCTTATTCGCGCCGCAAAATGGTTGGATGAAAACAACAACGCAAACCGTGTCGAAGCTGTGAAAATTCTTTCTAAACCTGCTTATGTTGGTGCGGACGAAGCTGTGATTGCGAACTCTATGACGGGTACCTTTGAATATGAAAAAGGCGATAAGAGAGACGTGCCGGACTTTAACGTGTTCTTCCGTTATTTTGCGACTTACCCCTATTACTCTGATGCGGTTTGGTACCTTTCTCAAATGCGCCGCTGGGGTCAGATTACAGATCACAAGCCTGACAGCTGGTATGATGAAATGGCAAAGAAGGTATACAAGCCAGACATCTATTTGAAAGCGGCTAAGCTTTTAATTGACGAAGGTAAAATCAAGGCTGAAGAAATCCCAACAGGCACTGATGGTTACCGCGCTCCTCAATCTGAATTCATTGATGAAATCACATTTAATGGACGCAAACCAAATGATTACCTTAAGCAATTTAAAATTGGCCTAAAGGAAAAGCAGACCGTGACGGGTGGCAAAGTAATGGCGAAATAATCCATTACATCTACCTCCTGGTCATAGGGGTTATGGCCAGGAGGTACCTAATTTTTACACTTTTTACTTTAGCTATTTTGCGAAACAAGATGGAAAAATTACATGGCTCTTCTTTCAATACCCTTTACACAACAGGGCACTAAAATTAACTTTCAAGATTGTTTTAAACAGCTGATGATCCCCATCACTGCAATGGTTTTATTTTTGTTTGCATGGGAACTCAGTGCGTCTCAGATTAAAACCTCTCTTGGCCTAGTACCTGGACCAATTGAAGTGAGTAAACAATTTGGCAATTTGGTTACGGAACATTTTGAAGAGCGCGCCAAAGCCGATGCCTTCTACGAACGCCAGGAAAAGCGCAATGCTAAAAAATTGATTAAGGATCCAAATGCCAAAGTTAAAATTAGAAATTACACAGGCAAGCCGACATTTTTTGATCAGATCCTAACAAGTCTTGTCACTGTTTTCTTTGGTTTTTTAGTCGCTACCATCATTGCAGTGCCGATTGGGATTATCTCAGGGTTATCGCAAAATTTTTACACGGCTATAAATCCAATTATTCAAATATTCAAACCGATTTCTCCTTTGGCATGGCTGCCAATTGTGACGATTATTGTCAGTGCTGTTTATGTATCAAATGACCCAACATTTTCTAAATCTTTTATTATTTCGGCGCTGACTGTCACGCTTTGCTGTATGTGGCCAACAATGATCAACACCGCTGTTGGTGTTGCGAGTGTTGATAAGGACCTAATTAACGTCTCGAAGGTACTGCAACTTTCCAGTTTTACAAAGGTATGGAAAATTGTTCTCCCCTCTGCTATTCCAATGATTTTCACAGGTTTACGCCTTTCTATTGGCATTGGTTGGATGGTGCTGATTGCAGCTGAGATGCTGGCTCAGAACCCGGGACTTGGGAAATTTGTTTGGGATGAGTTTCAAAACGGAAGTTCTAATTCACTAGGGCGCATCATGGTGGCTGTATTGGCTATTGGGATCATCGGCTTTATTCTTGATTACCTGATGCTCACCTTACAACGCTATATCTCTTGGGATAAAAATGCCGTGCTTCGCTAACTACCGATTTAACATTTGAAAGAGACTTACAATGAACTCTGCATATTTACATATTGATCATGTCACTATGAACTTCCCGACACCTTCGGGCGAATTTTGTGCCTTGGATGATGTTAATTTTGTCATTAACAAAGGCGAGTATATTTCTATCATTGGCCATTCTGGCTGTGGAAAATCAACAGTTCTTAATATCATTGCCGGACTTTTAGAAGCAAGCCAGGGTGGTATTGTTCTGGAAAACAAACAGATTGATGGACCGGGACCTGAACGCGCCGTTGTTTTTCAGAACCATTCATTGATGCCATGGCTTTCTGTTTATGAAAATGTAGCGATTGCGGTTCGCCGAGTTTTCAAGGGTAAGAAAACAAAAAAAGAAATGCATGAATGGATTTTACATAATCTCAATCTTGTTCATATGGATCATGCTCTTGATAAACTGCCTTCTGAAATTTCTGGTGGTATGAAGCAACGTGTTGGTATTGCGCGCGCATTGGCTATGGAGCCAAAAGTTTTGTTGATGGATGAACCTTTTGGTGCGTTAGACGCTTTGACACGCTCTCATATGCAGGAGAGCCTTATGGACATTCAGGAAAAATTGAAGAATACAATCGTTATGATTACGCATGATGTTGATGAAGCCGTTTTGCTCTCTGACAAGATTATCATGATGAGCAATGGCCCGGCTGCTGACATTGGACAAGTTCTTGAGATTGATCTTCCTCGCCCTCGCAATAGAGTGCGTTTGGCGAACAACCCCACTTACAACCATTATCGTCAAGAGGTTCTAAGTTTCTTGTATGAACGGCAATCAAATCCACTTTCTAAAAAGAGCGAAACTGATGAGGAACTGACTGAAAAAAAGGTCGATTCTGATGAGGCCAGTTTGGTGGAGAGTGATACCGTTGCCACTGACAATGTGACACAGCTTTCCCCTATTGATAATTCAGGAAGAGCTGCTTAAACTTTACTTTCATCTAACCGCTCATTCATTTCCTTCCCTTTTGAATGAGCGGTTTTTTTATTTTCTCCATCCCAGCGCAAACTAGCTGAACAATCATATTCCACAACACTCAAATCAACTTTAACATGCTGATAATGTACAACATTCTTTGATTTCACTTTATTCCACTTCAGTCATATTCACGGTAGCAGCCCTCTTTTCCTCGATTGATACCATTTGCCGCTCAACTGAAATCAGGATAATGGCAGGGTTTGAAACATTATTATGTTTTATCTCCTGACTTAATCTTCCAAGAGTGCTTGTAAAGGTTCGGCTTCCTTCTTTGCAGCCATTTTCTATAATGGAAATTTTAGACTTTGGGCTGGCACCGACCGCCAAGAGATTAGCTTGAATTTTAGGTGCCATTTTCACACCCATATAAAGAACAAGCATCACGTCTTTTGTTGCAAAGGAGGCCCAGTTATAGGGAGTTAATCCTTCAGCACTATGGCCGGTTAAATAAATTAGAGCGCGGGTGTCTTTACGAATGGTTAGCGGTAAGTTTGCCTCTGCAGCACATGCATTCGCCGCTGTAATGCCAGGGATTATTTCAAACTCAACGCTATCTTCCTTCATAGCGTCCATCTCTTCGCCAGCCCTGCCGAAAATTAAGGGGTCTCCGCATTTCAAGCGAACCACTCGTAAGCCCTTATTGGCTTCGTTTAAGATATGTTTGTTGATTTCTTCTTGTGACGTGCATTTTTCACCTGGTGTTTTACCAACAAAAATACGCCTTGCATCACGTCTTATGATTTCAAGAACTGATGGATCTATCAAACGATCATAGATAACCACATCTGCCGATTGCAATGCTCTTGCTGCTCTAAAGGTGAGAAGGTCGCTTGGGCCAGGCCCAGCGCCAACTAACGAGACAAACCCTTTTGATGTTACGTTTACCTGTTTAGTATGGTCTACATCTGCGTCCTCATTTAGATGATTTAGGTCATCTAAAGCATTCTGATAAATCGTTGCAGAGGTTGCGCCTGCAAATACATCCTTGAACAAATGATCCCAGAAACTTCTGCGCTGTTCGAAGGTTGTGTATTTTTTAGCAACCAAATGCCTCAGGCTTTGTGCTCTTTTTGCTATATTTCCGATGTCAGTTGAAAGCAGTGCTTCAATTTTTGTCTTTATCATGCGAGCCAAGACTGGCGCTGCCCCTTCAGAACCAATCGCTACAGTGATCGGCGCTCTATCTACTATGGCAGGGGTGATAAAGTTACAAAGATCCGGCGCATCAACAACATTCAGCGGAGTTTTTAAGCGATAAGCAATTTGAGCGATTTTCTCATTTGTTTCTTCGTCTGACGCAGCGTAGATAAGACTGAAAGGAGCCAAATTTTTCTCAGTTGGCTCTTCTTTCTGCCACTCAATGAGATTGTTTTTATTACTATCTTCTAACTCTGCATTCAGGTTTGTGGCAAACACTGTGATTTTGGCAGGTGTTTTTTTGAGTAATCTTAATTTCTGCGCTGCTTCTTCTCCGCCCCCGACAATAGCCACGCTTGCATTTTGCATATCATAATAAATGGGGAAGTAACGCATATGTCTTCTATTCTGTTGCGAACGTTTATTCTGCTGCAACCTTTTGCTTGCTTGTATCAATTAGTTTTGCAAGCTCTGTTTTACAAGAACCACAATTGGTTCCTGCGTTGAGTTTTTTACCTATGGCTTTTACTGTTGTGCAATTGTGGTTTTCAATTGCATCTCTAATTTCGTTTACGCCAACATTGAAGCAACTACAGATAATTGCGCCTTTGTCTGGGGCATTTTTTGCTGGCCTGCCAGTAAGCACTGCTAACTTATCTTGCACTGTGATAAATTCTCTCGACAGGAAATCTTTCATAAAAACGCGTGAGGCGTTAATAGGCCTTGGCCCAATGAAGAGCACACCTTTAAGGACTGCGCCCTCAAAATAAGCTCGTTTCACATGCCCCATTTGGGGGTCAATGAACTCAAAAGGTTCATCTTCTTTTTTAATATCAAAGCCGAGGAACGCACTTAGCAATGTGTGACCAGCGGTAATCAGGTCATCCCCGGCACATTCTATTGCCCAACCGCCATCAATAGGCATAAGTGCCCAATAATCTGTAGAAGGATTTGAAGATAACTCTCTTAATTTTTTAATATCAGGCTTTCGCACCGTGATAAAAAAACCGTAAGAACTCGGGCTCAAAGCTTTTATCGAACAAGGTGTGAATTTACTTTCCGGTTGGCCCGAAAAAGGATCTACGTTTTTTGCAACTAGCGCATCGACACGAGCATTTGATGCAAATTGATCTGTCCAATGAAGAGGAGTGAAGATCGTGTTTTCTGATTGATCATCAGTTATTCGTGCCCGAAGCAAGGCTGTGCCCTGTTCACTTTTCAACTCAACTATTGCGGCATCTTCTATATTGTATTTTTTCGCGTCTTCTTTACAAAGCTCGACGAATGGCTCTCCGATGTGACGCATCAATTTGGGCGTTTTTGCTGTTCTCGTCATTGTGTGCCACTGGTCTCTAATACGACCCGTATTTAGAATGAGAGGATAATCTATGGATGTTTGTGAGCTTGGCTTTTTATAAGGAGTTGGGATCAACTTTGCTTTTTTGCTTTCAGTAAAAAAACCACCATCTGCGAATAAGCGTTCTTGCCCGATGATTTTACCGTTTTCATCTTTACTACACGGCCATTGAACTGGCTCTAGCTCATCATAACCTTCATTGGTTAAACTTTTAAGAGGCCCTATGTTGAAATCTCTTGTTTGCTCATTTTCAAATGCAGACAGAGCTGCATGCTCACAAAAAATATCCTTTGCACTTTCAAAGGCAAACAAATCTCCAAAACCCATGCGTTTTGCCACTTCGCAAATTTGCCACCAATCAGCTTTACTTTCTCCTGGTGCCGGTAGGAAAGCTCGTTGACGTGAAATTCTTCGCTCTGAATTTGTCACTGTTCCGGATTTTTCGCCCCAGCCAAGCGTTGGAAGTAGGATATCTGCACATTCAGCTGTGTCAGTATTTTGGGTGACATCAGATACAATCACTAGAGGGCATAGTTTCAAGGCTTCTCTGACCATATCTGCGTCTGGCAAACTGTCTACCGGGTTCGTTGCCATGATCCATATGGCTTTGATTTTACCGTCTTTAACAGCATCAAAAAGCTCAACTGCATTTAGCCCTGGCTGTGATGGGACTTCTTTGACGCCCCAAAACCTTTGAACCATGTCCCTGTGATCTTCATTCTTTAACTCCATATGAGCGGCTAATTGATTGGCTAAGCCACCAACTTCGCGTCCGCCCATGGCATTAGGTTGACCTGTTAATGAAAACGGCCCGCAGCCCTCTTTACCGATACGTCCAGTACTCAGATGACAATTTAAAATGGCGTTGACTTTATCTGTTCCGTTTGAGGATTGGTTCACGCCTTGGCTGTAAAGGGTCATGACCTTTTGGGTGTTTGCAAAGATCTCGTAAAACTCTGTAATTTCTGATTTTGTTAGCCCGGTGATTTCAGCTATTTCATCTAAATCTAGTGAGAAGGCGGCTTGTTTGGTCGCACTTTCACCTTCTAGATTTTGATGGATATAGTCTTTATCGATAACATCTTGCTCATAAAGGTGAGCGAGAAGACCGTTGAATAACGCGACATCTGTACCGGGGTTTAAAGCAAGATGCATATCACTTGCGCTAGCCGTGGTGGTTCGTCTTGGATCAATGCAAATGAGCTTGAGGTTATTTATTTTTTGTTGTTCAGCTTCTATGCGTTGAAACAAAATTGGGTGACACCAGGTTAGGTTTGAGCCAACCAAAATGATTACATTTGCTTTTTCCAGATCATCATAAGAATTTGGTACTGTATCTGAGCCAAAGGCACGCTTGTGGCCGGCGACAGAAGAAGACATGCAAAGCCGCGAATTGGTGTCAATATTGGCGGTTCCTATGGCGCCTTTCATAAATTTATTGGCAACGTAATAGTCTTCTGTCAGAAACTGACCAGAGACATACATGGCCACAGAGCCTCGCCCCTCTTCCTTGATGAGAGATGTAAACTGGTTTGCTATTGTTCCCAGCGCTTTTTCCCAACTTACCTCTTCACCTTTAATTTTAGGAACAAGCAGGCGATCATCTAACGATAAAGTTTCACCAAGAGATGACCCTTTTGAACAAAGCCGACCTAAATTTGCAGGATGATTTTCATCTCCTTTAATTTCAACCGTTCCATCTGGCATTGGTTTGGCCAGAACACCGCAGCCAACACCACAATATGGGCACACTGTTTTAATCGTTGTTGAGAGTTCTCTTATTAAATGGTCAGCAACTGGATCTGGGGCGGCCTTTTCCATATGGTTATGCGGCCTCTTTTTTCACTGGGATAAGATCAAGATAGACTTTACCGTCTTCTTTTTTAACTTCGAAATGTTTAACGCAAGCCGGTTCTGGACCAAGAGCTTCGCCATTTACAAGATTGATCACCAGATTATGAAGAGGACACGTTACTTGAGCGCCATGCACAATGCCTTCACTTAACGCGCCGCCCAAGTGAGGACATTTATCTTCAATGGCGTACACATCATCCGTGTGCGTGCGGAAAACTGCTATTTTGATTTCGTCGGTAACGACAACGCGGCACCCTCGTTGTGGGATATCGCCTAACCCACAAAGCTCTACCCAATTTTTTTCATTTTTCATTTGCGCAGCCTCCTTTATTGAGCAGCTTCTAATGGGATTGGTTTAATTGGAGCAAATTCATGTGCGTCTTTACCATCTACAAATTCTTTCCATGGATCGATTTGCAGAAATTGCTGTGCATGATAGAAGCGCTTGGACAATGTCGTTCTTTGCTCTTCATCGTCTACAATTACTTCTCTGACCCGATCAAAGCCAACACGTTTGGCCCATTTGTAGATCCGCTCCAGATAGTAACCTTCTTCGCGATAAAGCTGAATGAGAGCTGTTGTATATTCCATGACTTCATCTTCAGTTGAAACATTACAAAGAATTTCTGTGCCTTGGATCTCTAGACCAGCAGCCCCTCCAAAGTGAAGTTCGTAACCACTATCGACGCAGATAACACCAACATCTTTACAGGTTGCTTCAGAGCAATTTCGTGGGCAACCTGACACCGCTAACTTTAACTTAGCTGGCGTCCATGAGCCCCAAAGGGTTTTCTCTAACTTAATGCCAAGACCGGTTGAATCTTGTGTGCCGAACCGGCACCAGTCTTTCCCAACGCAGGTTTTAACGGTTCTTAATCCTTTGGCGTATGCATGTCCTGAAATCATTCCAGCATTGTTTAGATCTGCCCAGACGCCTGTTAAATCTTCTTTTTTAACGCCGAACAAATCAATACGTTGGCCGCCTGTTACTTTTACTGTTGGGATTTTGTATTTATCTGCAACATCAGCAATGGCACGCAATTCATCGGCCGATGTGATGCCGCCCCACATGCGAGGCACCACTGAATATGTGCCATCTTTTTGAATGTTTGCGTGGAGGCGTTCGTTTACGAAACGAGATTGATTATCATCAACATATTCACCCGGCCACGTTGAAAGCAGATAATAATTAAGCGCTGGTCGACATTTTGCGCAACCGCATGATGTTTCCCATTCAAGCTCCTGCATGACAGCTGGAATTGATTTTAGTTCTTTTGCAACAATCAAACGGCGGACATCACCATGTTCTAGTGGTGTGCACGGGCACATTGGTTTTGGTGCATTTGGATTAAAGCTGTCTCCCAAGGATAATGAGAGCAATTGCTCAACCAAGTTGGTACACGTTCCGCAAGAGGCTGAAGCTTTGGTATGAACTCTGACATCATCGACAGAGCTTAAGCTTTTCTCTTTAATAGCTGAAACGATTTTACCTTTGCATACGCCGTTACAACCGCAAATCTCTGCCTCATCAGGCAAGGCTGCAACGGCCGCCATAGGGTCCAGGGGGGGCCCTCCTTGAAAATTCTGTCCAAAGATGACGGTCTCTCTCATTTCTGAGATATCTGTGCCTTCACGTAGCAATTGGGTGAACCATGTGCTATCACCCGTTTCACCGTACAGTACCGCGCCTACAAGCTTATTGTTGTCAATGATCAGTCGCTTATAGATACCGCCGGCTGCGTCTCTTAGAATGATGCCTTCCCGGCTTTCATCTTCAGCAAAATCGCCGATGGAGAAAAGATCGATACCAGTTACCTTCAACTTGGTTGAGGTGACAGAACCTGTATATTTGGCGGTCATATCGCCATCAAGATTGGCTGCAATTACTTTTGCCATTTCATAGAGCGGTGCTACAAGGCCGTAACATTCAGCACCATGTTCTACGCATTCCCCAACGGTTAGAATATCAGGATCTGAAGTTTGCAAATGATCTGATGCGAGGATACCTCTATTCACCATTAGCCCGGCTTCAGCTGCCAGTTTTACTTCCGGGCGAATACCTACAGCCATCACGACTAAGTCGGCCTCAAGTTCACGGCCATCATCGAGCCGTATGGCTTCAACATGTTCATCGCCCATGATTTTTTCTGTATTGGCTCGTGTTAAAACTTTGATGCCGCGTTGCTCAATTTCTTTTTCAAGCAAGTAGGCGGCGGCGCTATCAAGCTGGCGCTCCATTAAAGTTGGCATCAAATGCAGCACGGTCACATCCATACCCTGCATTTGAAGACCCGCTGCAGCTTCTAAGCCCAATAGGCCGCCGCCAATCACAATCGCCTTACCACCACGAGCGGCAGCTTCTTGCATGATGTCCACGTCATCTAAATCTCTAAAGCTGACAACACCTTTTAGTTTGTGTCCAACAACAGGAATTATGAATGGGTACGATCCCGTTGCTATGAGAAGTTTGTCATAGGAGGTTTCATTTCCGTCATCATCAATGACCTTTTTATTCTCTCTATCAATTTTAGAGATATTCACGCCGGTTCTTAAATCGACATTGTTGGTCTTATACCACTCCTCATCGTGAATGATGATTTCTTCATATTTCTTTTCTCCTGATAGGACAGGAGACAGCATCATTCGATTGTAGTTAACGCGTGGCTCTTTGCCAAAAATCGTCACGTCATAATCTGTGTTTCCGCGATCAAATAACTCTTCGAGCAAATGTCCGGCGGCCATACCATTGCCTATGACAACGAGTTTCTTTTTCAAAAGATTTCTCCAAAATTGAATTTATTAAATCCGCAGCAAAAACTGAACCTGGGAAGGAGGCAGCTTTTATAAATAATAAATTACAATTTTCGTGCCAATAATTTTGCCCACGACGAGATACACGCAACCTGCTGAAATTTATGCTTTTTTTACCACCCTCATAAACAAAACAAACTATGCTTTCAAAATAGGCATAGATTAATTATTAAGCATCTTGTTGTTTATTATTTGTGCATATTGCTGATATGCCTGAAATTGATGCAGAGGTTTAGCCTGTTTTTTTATCAAGAACTACCACTCACCTACACAAGAATGATAAAAAAAAGTGCATATGGAATACCACTTGTCTGAGTATTTTTGTTTGTTCATCAATTTTCACACAAATAGAAGAACCTACTCTAGAGAAGACTGAGCAGAGATATCTTTTTGCTTTGGTCTGATTTTTTTAAAACACAAACTTTTGATAGTTTTAGCCGCCCAAAATAACTTTATTGATAAGCTATGGCTAGCGCGGCCCGATAAATGTATCATAAATATTACTTAATTTTTAAAATTTAAAGATTTCATCAATTTATTGTTTTTCCTAGTTTTTCTTTGGTGCATGCTTGTTTGTATCAGCTCAAATTTTGTGAGTTGATCAATCAATGTCTTGTACATGAAGTCTTACGCAGAGGTTTTTTTAAGAATTTATGTGACGTGATTGAGTAACTAAAGGCGGGGTTCGTACTGCGTTGGGAGCCTTTAGTAATGAGTAATTTATTTTATCTGCTGCGATCTGCACTTAAAATTTTAAGTGCTATTAGTACAATATTTGTTTTTAATCTTTTTAATCTATCAATCGCACATGCCCAAGATACACCTCCTGTATCTGGTGACGCTTCACAATGGACTGGATTTTATCTTGGTGTCGGGCTTGGTGGTGCATTCACTGACCTTGAACTGGATAGTGAGACTGATGGGCAGGAGCGCCAACGTAGTCGTCGTTGCGTTCAACTTCGAAAAGGAGGTGTGCGTTGCAAACGGTACTCAAGATCACGTCCTTTTAGATTTAGTGAGAGCTCTTCTTTTGATGATGATGAGACTTACTTTTTTGGAACCATTCAGCTTGGTTACAATCAACAAATAAACAATATGTTTGTTATTGGCGCCTTTGTCGACTTTGATAAATATTTAGGAAATTCAGACGCGTTTAGTGATATCAATATTAATCGTCGTCGTCGCTTTAACGAAGTTTCTGGTTCTGTTGATCTTGACTATAGCGCAACCGTTGGCGGTCGCATTGGGTTTTTGACAAACAATCAAAACACACTCGTTTATGGTTTAGTTGGTTATACTTATTTGAAGCTTGATGGAGACTTAACCGAAACAGTTGGACGAGTTAACCGCCAAGGAGATCAGCGAGTTCGAAATAGTGCTGGTCTTCCTTTTCCTGATGAGCTTGAAGGGTTAACCCTTGGTGCTGGTATCGAGACCAGATTATCTCGTAACGTTTCATTTAAATTTGAATATCGTTATACAGATTTTGACGATGACACAGCGGGTGGAGCTTATTCTTCAACCGTAACAAGCATTCGGAACCAAAAGCGTAATAGATATACCGAAGTTGAAAACATCTTACGCGGGAATTCGATCTCAGGGTTAGATGGGGACATACATTCTATACGTGCGGTTCTAGTTTATCAGCTGAACCCATTACCATAAGATTTTTTGCCCAAAATTAGTTTCTAAGGATTTTACTTACTAGGTTGTTCTTAGCTATTAATTTAGGCTTACTGGCCCATTCATCTTAGGATTTTAACTCATGTTACTCCAAGATGGATGGGATTTTTTTATAACAGCCTATTTAGGGTGCCGTTATTACTTCACCATCTTCTTTTGTGTAAGTTATGCCTGATGCAACATCTAGCAATTTAAAAACAGCTTCAGATGGGCGGCACAAGCCCACACCTTTTTTTGTACAAACAATTGGGCGATTTACAAGAACTGGATGTTCTAACATCGCTGCCAATAACTTTTCATCTGAAACTGACGGATCTGTTAGCCCTAATTCTTCTGCTGGTGATTTACTGGTACGCAGCGCTTCGCGCGGGGTGATATTTGCGGCAGCGAAGAGAGCTTGCAATTGGCCCTCTGTCCAGCCTTCGTTTAAATAATCTATAATGATAGGCTCTTCTGCGAAGGCGCGAATAATTTCCAAGACATTTCGCGACGTTCCACATTCTGGATTATGATGGATAACAATAGCCATAAGCTGCACCCTTTATTATTAATGACTTTAAACTCTGTAATGAGGTAAGCCAAGCTGATGTTTTATGCAAATATTTTATCCAATTGGGTATGTATAGCCCTCTTTTCTTCTCGCCTGTACCCCAGATACTTAAGAGCCAATTATTTCTCGCTATATACAATTTTATGAGAATGAACTATTTTTTGATAGGAAGACATTATTTTGGGGGATGAACTATGTTGCGTTGGATTTTCTTATCAGGTACCCATTTGGCTATGCTGGGCATTGGCTTTGCTTTGGGGGTTTTTTTCTTACCCATTTTAACGGCACCACCCAGCCTTGATAAAGGTATGCTGACACAAACCGCTCAATCGGCTCTTTATAAATCCGAATTTAAGCGTGATTTAAAAGGGAGTGACTTTCTCCATTGGGGCGAAGGCCGTGTTAGTCTTACAAAAACAAAGATTGTTCATGAAGGTAAGCTTGCGCCAGGTCCAGATTATAAAGTTTATCTGACAAAGGAATTTGTTGAAGATGAAGCTCAGTTTTTAAAAATCAAAAGTGAAGCAAAACGAATTGGTGATGTAAAAACCTTTGATGGATTTCTTGTCACTATTCCTGAAGGGATTAATATAGCTGACTATTCAACCGTGATTGTTTGGTGTGAAGCTTTTGGTGAATTTATCACAGCAGCAAAATATAAATAACAGGGAGTGGCGACACAATGAGTGATAGTCAATCACAGGTAATTTTACATAACTACCCACAATCTCCTGTCGCCGAAAAAATTCGTGTGGCAGTGGGTATTAAAAACCTAAATTGGTTCTCAGTACAAATTCCAAGGATCCTACCAAAGCCACTCTTAGTAAAACTAACGGGTGGGTACAGAAGAACTCCAGTTATGCAAATTGGCTCAGACATCTATTGCGATAGCCACTGCATAATCACCGAACTAGAAAGACGCTTCCCAGATCCAACCTTTTACCCAACAGCTGATGCCGGCCTAATAAAATGCCTCAGTCGGTGGACAGATACTTATTTATTTGATTTAGCGACACAAATTGTTTTAGGCTCTGCCATAGATGACTTACCTCCAGATTTTGCCGCCGATAGAGGGCGTCTATATTTTGGAGACGAATGGGAAGAAGGCATGAGGGCCGCCAAGAGTAATTTACCTCATTTGTCTAGTCAGATGAGAGGCCCTCTTTCATGGATAAATGATCAACTCTCTGATGGCCGTAATTTTTTACTGGGAAGCACCCCTGGGGCGATTGATGCACAATTTTTCTGTATTGTCTGGTTTTTAAGAGGTAGATGGAACCAGGGCCCTGTATTCCTATCGCAATTTCCAGAACTTATCAGATGGGAGCAAAACATTATTGAAGTCGGGCATGGCTCTTCATCGGAACTGCAAGCTGAGGAAGCAATTAAAATTGCAGCAAACCACAAACCTATCAAAATTGAGACGTCATTTTCAGAAGATAAAGCTCATGACCTTGAAGAATTGAAGATTGGTTCTGAAATATCAATCATCCCCGATGTAGACGGCGGAGAAACACCTGTGACAGGTAAATTGTTATATGCCAGCAGCACAAAGATTTCACTTCATAAATACGATAAAGACATAGGCGATAGCCATATACATTTCCCAAGAACTGGCTACTCAATCAAAAAACTGTAATCGCTTAAAATATCAAGCAATTTCTTTAGCCAAAACGTCTTTATTTAATCTATTGAATTTTTCGAGTGCAAGTCGCGAGCTCTCATCTGTTAGCTTGAGGGCAATGACCAAATCCATAGTGTTGGTACCTGTCGGGCCTGTTTTAAAGAGACACTCATTTTCCTCTAAAAACGGCCCCGCATTTGCTTGCGCTAACGCTTCTTCAGCTTTTTCTAATGGGTAAAAACTTTCCCCATCAACGACACCACCCGCTGCATCGGTAGGACCATCAGTCCCATCAGTTCCCGCAACAATAAGAGCAATATTTGGTTGGTTTTTAATTCCAATTGCAATGGACAATGCCAGACTTTGGTTACGCCCCCCCTGACCAGGATTATCGGGCAATTGAACCGTAGGCTCACCACCAAGAATATAAAGACCATCCTGCCCATCTATTAAATTAGCAACGATACGATCTGAAACTTTATAAAGGTCATCATAAAGAGTTTCATTATTTTCTATAACTGGGATATCAATCGTTTTTGCTAACTGGAAAATCGCGTTTCTAGCTGTATTGTTATCTGCAATAACTCTTGCAAAAACATGCTCAACTGAGTTTTGAAAAACTGCATCAGGATTGGCGATACCTGAGCCTATAAAACCAATATTGTTACCTTGCACATCTGAAATACAATAAATAACTATCGAATGACCATGAAAATTTCTTAAAAGCTTGCCGCCTTTAATATTAGAAATTTGCTGTCTTCGGGTGTTGATTTGCGTGATGTCAAAGCCTTCTGCTATCAATTTGGAAGTAAAGTTTTGAAGCTCTTCAAGAGACATTTCCCCTACCAGATCTTCAGCCAGTGCCGAAGCACCACCAGAAACAAGCACTAGCAATTTACTAGTAGAACCTGCACTCTTAACAAAATCGATGGCACATTGCCCTGCAAGGAGACTGTTTTCATCTGGTATTGGGTGGCCAGACTCCACCACTTTTAAATTACTACACACTTGCAATGACTTAGGGGTATGATCATATTTTGTAATCAACAATGCTGGTGTATCATATCCATAGACATCCATAGCACCTTCACACATGGACCCAGCAGCTTTACCAATAGCGAGTATCTGGTCAATCTGGCGAATATCATCTTGATTTAAAACATCTTGCACCCGGGACTTCCCCTCAACGGCTGCAATTCCGGTTTCCCAAGCAGATATAACCAATTGTTTCTGATAACTCATTTTATTCATTTTAATTCAAAATCCAGAATTATCCCTAAATATACAACTAGAGCTTACCGCACCAAACGCACCTATGGTATATTTTTTATACCAAGCGCATGCGATAATATAATTCTTTTTATTTATCAGTCTTGTGATATTTAGTCTTTAAGACAAATAGTCCATTTTTTATTGAACTTAATATCCACTTAGAGAGCTATAAATGCGTTTTCCCAAATTAAACATACCAACGGCCTCAGATGTAGTTGTAATGCATTTTGAAGATCTAATATTACAAGGGATATTAGACCCTGGGGCAGATATTCCACCCGAACGAAAACTATCTGAATTACTTGGTGTATCGCGCACAACACTAAGAGAAGCTCTCGCAAAACTACAAACAAAGGGACTATTAATTCAGGCTGAAAGTGGTATCCAGGTTCATAATGTTTTTTACATCATGATTCAAAAACCCCTCGACAGCCTTTATGACGTTAATACAGATGATCTGTTAGAGATGTGGACCGAGATGATTTGCTCAGCAAGTGAACTAGCGGCAACTCGATTAACGCCACAAGATGTAATTTCTTTAAAAACTATCTACCAAGAAATTGAGGACGCATATAACGAGAAACCATCAACTATCGAAATAAGTAAAATAAAAGCTCTGATGAACACTATCGCTCTCACAAGCTATAATTTTGTCTTATTACAGGTCATCAAGTTTTTGAACGACCTTATATTCAGCTCTTTAGATAATAATCATCTTTTTAAAAAACAAAAAACAGTTATCAATATTATTAAGGCATTGATCACTTCAATAGAAAAAAGAAACAGTCATCGCAGCTTTGAAAAAACAAAAGAACTATGCAAATTAATTTTGTCGTCAGAAAACACAAACATAGTGAGCCAACTACCTAAGGCGTATAAAGTGAAAGCCAAGCAAGGCCAGTCAAATAAAACAAAATTAATAAAAACATCATACCCACAAGATACTCTAATAGATCTAATCAATAGACGGCCTCAAGCTCTTGAAGCAATTTTCGAGTTCAGGATAATACTGGAGCGCATGACATCTTACCTGGCGGCAAAACGTAGAAGCCAAACCCATATCCAGTTAATGAATGAAAAACTAAATAGCCTAGAGCAAACCGATAAATCTAAAGATTTAGACCCAGCGATAAGAGACATTGAGTTTCACGCAGCTATAGCATCGGCCAGTGGCAATGAAGCTCTCCAAGCAATTGGTCATGAAATGATTGCATTTTTTAGGCGCACAACTCACGGCTGGCTTAAAAAACATGATGAACGCTTAGGCAGTCTAAGTGAAATCCATCAACAACACCGAAAAGTTTTAAAAGCAATTAAAATCTCTGATCCTGATTTAGCAAGATCTGCTATGGAAGAGCATCTTGATTACGTAATTAAAATGCTTCACACTTTTAGAATTGCGGATCAACGGACGAAAATATCAGCACTTCGGCTTCAAAGTTAATCGGAATATTAAAATCAGCTTTCAACAACCATTTTATTTCAAAGCAAAAAAACAATGGCTCAAGCCAAAAGCATAGCCATAAACTCCATAAATAAATTACTATCCATACATTCATTATTTGAATGAACCGTTAGATCGTATACCAAAGAACACTTATAGACAAAACAAATTCCACGGTCTAAAATTTATACCGGAGGATGATAATCCTCCAGATATCTTAGAATTCTGGGAGGAAGTTCAAACATATGTCTAAAGAAATCAAAAATAAATCAGTATCCCGCCGTAAGTTTTTAAAAGGTGGTGCTATTGCAGCTAGTGCAACAGCTTCAACACTTGCCATGCCCAACATTGCGACAGCTGCTCCAGTTGTACTAAAAGTTCAAGCTGCTTGGGGTGGCGGTATATTTCTTGAGTTTGCTCAGGATTATGTCGACCGTGTAAACAAACTTTCAGGCGGTAAGTTAAAAATCGACCTGCTGGGTGTTGGCGCTGTTGTAAAAACAGCTGAAATGCAAACAGCAGTACACAAAGGCGTTCTCGACGGAGCTCACTTAGTTACAGCTTATTGGTATTCAAAAAGCCCAGTAGCATCATTATTCGGAACAGGCCCTTGCTTTGGTTGGTCTGCTAATGAAATGATGGGTTGGGTTCAATATGGTGGCGGTAAAGAGCTATATAATGAACTTATGAATGCACTTAGGCTTGATGTTGTTGGCTTTTTCTCAGGCCCGATGCCTGCTCAACCACTTGGTTGGTTTAAAGAGCAAATTAAAGATTCATCACAAATGAAAGGCCTAAAATACAGAACTGTTGGTCTTGCAGCTGATGTATTACAAGAAATGGGGATGTCAGTTGTTCAGCTTCCTGGCGGCGAAATTCAGCCAGCTATGAAAAGCGGATTGATTGATGCAGCTGAATTCAACAACCCTACATCTGATAAAGATTTTGGCATGCAGGATGTTTCAAAAGACTACCACCTTGGTAGCTTCCATCAATCACAGGAATGTTTTGAAATCATCTTCAATAAGAAACTCTACAACAAGCTAGCAAAAGAACAGCAAGCGATTTTAGAAATTGCTTCTGAAGCTGCTTCTGCTGACATGGCATGGAAAGCTATGGAGCGTTACTCACAAGATCTTGTAAAACTGAAAAAAGATCATGGTGTAAATGTTCACCGCACACCTGACAGTGTAATGAACGATCAGCTTAAAGCTTGGGATATTGTTATTGCTCGTTTTGTTGAGAAAGATCCATTCTTTGCAAAAGTTCTAAAATCTCAAAAAGCTTGGGCAGAACGCCACGGTGCTTATGCATTGAATAATTCACCGAACTATCAGGCAGCTTATGAGCATTATTTTGGCAAGCTTTAACGCTTAAGTCTAAGATTATGTCTCAATATATTGGGCGGCATTGCGCCGCCCAATTCTTGAAATGCAATTAATAATAATTAGCCAAAAGGCATTCTGATGACACGGTTTCTACATTTCATTGACAGTCTAAGCGCGTGGATGGGTAAGGCATTTGCCTGGTGCATTGTTATCTTGACCTTCTCAACATGTTACGAAGTTTTTGTTCGTTACGTACTCAATTCACCAACTGTCTGGGCATTTGATATGAGTGTTCAGATGTATGGTGCATTATTCATGATGTCAGGTGCTTATGCCCTTTCTCAAGATGCACACGTTCGAGGAGATGTCTTTTATCGGCTTCTATCAAAGCGTAAACAGGCTTCCATTGATTTAATTCTATATATAATTTTCCTCACGCCAGCCGCAGCGGCCCTAATATATTACGGGTATGGCTTTGCAGCAGATTCTTGGTTTTACAAGGAAGTTAGCTGGAGCAGCCCCTCAAGAATTCAAATTTATTTCTTTAAAACCTTAATCCCAATTGCGGGTTTTCTCCTACTATTACAAGGCATTGCTGAAGCAATCCGCTGTGTAATATGCATAAAAACAGGGGATTGGCCCAAACGACTACATGATGTGGAAGAAACTGAAACAATGCTCATGAAAGAACAAGAAAATCTCCAAAATATGGAGAACAGCAAATGACAGATCCACAAGTCGCATTATTAATGCTCGGACTATTTATCTTTATGGTCCTACTAGGTTTCCCAATTGCTTTCACATTAATGGCCATGGGCCTCGCTTTTGGGTATTACGCATATTACGATGCACTAAGAATGGATCATTTATTTGATAACAGAATATTTGATCTCTTTGTGCAGAACACCTTTTCCGTGATGTCCAACGATGTCCTTGTAGCCGTTCCCTTATTTCTCTTTATGGGCTACGTCGTTGAAAGGGCAAACATAGTAAGCAGACTGTTTTTCTCTATTCAAATGGCAGCGAGATTCTTACCCGGCTCAATGGCTGTTGCCGCACTTGCTACTTGCGCTGTATTCGCAACCGCAACTGGTATTATTGGTGCGGTGGTCACATTAATGGGTATGCTAGCCCTCCCTGCTATGTTAAAAGCCGGATATAATCACCGCTTTGCATCTGGTGTGATTTGCGCCGGTGGTTGCCTCGGCATTCTAATTCCACCATCAATTATGCTCATAGTATATGCTGCCATCGCACAAATTTCTCCATTGCGATTATATGCAGCAGCTATGTTTCCTGGCCTTCTTCTTGCTGGCTTTTATATGCTTTATGTTATTGGTAGAAGTATTGTCGACCCTTCATTAGCTCCAAAACCAAAAGAAGAAGATGTACCTCCACTGGGAACAGTTATATTTAATGTTGTAACATCATTTGTCCCTCTGGCTATTCTCATTTTGTCAGTTCTTGGCTCAATATTATTAGGCCTCGCAACACCAGCAGAAGCTGCCGGTGTTGGTGCATCCGGCGGCTTGCTTTTATCTCTTTTATACAGATCTCTTTCTTGGGATCGTTTCAAAGAAGCCGTCTATCTCACAGCAAAAACCTCCGCAATGGTCTGTTGGCTCTTTGTAGGTTCATGGACTTTTGCTGCTGTTTTCTCATATCTTGGCGGTCACGACCTCATTAAAGAATGGGTTCTGTCAATGGAACTCAGTCAAATACAGTTTTTGATATTAGCACAAGCTATTATCTTCATACTTGGCTGGCCATTGGAATGGACTGAGATCATTATTATCTTTGTTCCAATTTTCCTACCAATGCTGGATACCTTCCAGGTTGATCCGCTTTTCTTTGGTGTGCTGGTCGCATTGAACCTGCAAACATCTTTCTTAACACCACCAATGGCAATGGCAGCATATTACCTAAAAGGTGTTGCACCGTCTTATATCAGGCTAGTAGATATTTTTCTAGGCATCATGCCGTATCTACTAATTGTTATATTCACAATGGTTCTATTGTACATCTACCCTCAAATCGCACTATGGTTACCTGACTATCTCTTCGGAAAGGTTCCCAAATAATGTTAGATAAAATTGAGACAAACCCATCAGCTCCGCAAACTATTTCTGAGTTGGTCGGTGCACTAAACGAAGGCAAACTTTCAGCTTTTGATTTAACCCAAGCTTGTCTAGAGCACATAAAAAACCATGATGATAACATTGAGGCATGGGCGTTTCTTGATGGAGATTTAGCATTAGCAACTGCAAAGATAGCTGATGATTATCGCCATCAAGGTAAACCTCTTGGCCCGCTGCACGGCATACCAATTGGCATCAAGGATATTATTGATACCGAACAGATGCCAACAGAAATGGGCACTCCCTTACATAAAGGACGAACCCCAAGCGAAGATGCAAAACTAGTCTCTTTATTAAAAGAGGCCGGGGCGGTAATTCTGGGAAAAACAGTCACATCTGAAATGGCTGTATTGTCGCCTGGAAAAACACGCAATCCACATAACCACGCCCATACACCAGGCGGGTCATCGAGTGGATCAGCAGCTGCTGTTGCTTCATCCATGGTGCCAGTTGCAATAGGAACCCAGACCAACGGCTCAGTCATTCGCCCTGCATCATATTGTGGAGTATTTGGTTTTAAGCCCACTTACGGCAGCATTTCTCGTCACCGTGTTTTACAAGGCTCTGCCCCTCTAGATACCATTGGAATATTTGCGAATTCCCTTGAGGATATTGCAATAGTGGCTGATACCCTGATGGTATTTGATGCAAATGATCCAAACATGGAAATGAAAAGCAGGCCACAAATTTCTGAAATTTCATCACAAGCCCCTCCACTTGATCCTCGATTTGCTTTTGTAAGGTCTCCTGTTTGGAACCGAGCAGAAGAAAATACAAAAGACGGCTTTCGTGAATTAATAGAACATCTTGGTGGCACTATAGATTTATTTGACCTGCCTTCAATTTTTGATAGAGCGCACGATGCCCATAGGATCTTGATGGAAGCTGATATAGCTAAAAATTATCAAAAAATATATGAAACCAACAAAGATATATTAAGCTCAACCTTATGTGAAATGATAGAACGCGGACAAAAAATAACCGCAGTGGATTACAATCAAGCTTTAGATCTAAGGTCAGAATTAAAATATATTCTAAATGACATCTTCGAAGATTATGATGCAATCATCACACCATCTGCACCTGGGGAAGCTCCTAAGGGAATTGAGAGCACAGGAGATCCTAGCTTTTGTACAATTTGGAGTTTATGTGGCACTCCAGCCCTGAACTTACCAATTCTTCAGGGCGAACAAGACCTGCCTATCGGCGTGCAACTTGTTGGAAACTTTAATGATGACGCTCGATTGATTAGAACAGCAAAGTGGTTGCTAAATAAATTACAATAAAAAAACACGCACTTTAAATGTGTGAAAAAGATTGATTTTGAAAGGGTTCGTTAAATGGACAATATGATCACTGGGGCATTAGCCGTAATAGTTTTTGGCGCATTTGTTGTGGGGTTAGCGATCTCTATTGGGCAAACACCTTTCATTCTAATTGTAGGCTTAGTTTTTGCCCTACTGCTCGTAGACTATGTTAACAATGTTCGTTCAGAAAATGACAACAATAAGCCAGATTAATGTTAACTCATTAAAGGTACAGATCACCTTTTGATGAGTTAATTATTTAATTGTAATTTTAAACGTCATCACCAATCTTATGGTTGGCCATTAACTCCAGGGCTTTGATCATAGCCGAATGATCTTCAGCGGCACCGCCATTTGCAGAACAGGCATTAAACAATTCTTGAGCAGTCGAAGTATTTGGCAATGAAATACCCAGCTCTTTAGCACCTTGCAATGCAATATTTAAATCCTTTTGATGCAATTCAATTCTAAAGCCTGGATCAAAAGTTCTTTTCACCATACGCTCACCATGGACTTCTAAAATTTTAGACGAGGCAAACCCTCCCATTAATGCTTCACGCACTTTAGCCGGGTCCGCACCTGCTTTGGAAGCAAACACAAGCGCCTCTGAAACAGCTTCAATATTCAGAGCAACAATAATTTGGTTTGCCACCTTAGTCGTCTGACCATCTCCGTTACCACCAACCAAATTTATGTTTTTGCCTAAAAGGTCAAACAGAGGTTTTACTTCATCAAAAACACTTTGCTCACCACCGACCATAATCGTAAGAGTAGCTGCTTTTGCACCAACTTCACCACCTGAGACTGGCGCATCAAGGTATGAACAGCCCATGCCTATAATGTTACTGGCAAACTCTTTAGTCGCTATAGGTGAAATAGAGCTCATATCAATAATAGTTTTACCTGGCGAAAGCCCGGCAGAAACACCATTTTCTCCAAAGAGAACATGCTCTACTTGCGGCGTATCAGGGAGCATCAATATTATAACATCCCCAGATAAAGCAACCTCTTTAGCTGACGCTTTTACTTGCAACCCTTTTTCTAAAAGTTCATTTGCAGCAGGTGTCTTGCGAACGGAAGTGAAAACATTATGTCCCGCATCAAGCAAATGACCGGCCATAGGCACACCCATAAGACCTAGTCCGATAAAGCCAATATTAGCCATTGCAACTCCATTTGATATTACAAATTTGTGATATTACAAATATGAAAACCAGCAGCCATAAGAAATCTAAAAAATTAGACAAACAAACTATTGGTATATATTTTAGACCAAGTTAATTTAGAGCATAATGAAGCCTGAATTAGCAAGTTTTATTTTCAAACAAACATACCAATTAACAATATCCATTCAATTTGACAGCTGTATTTTAAAATCAGAAACAAGTATTCTTATTGGTTAGGCCACACGGTCACGAGGCTCTTTACCTGCAAAAAAAGCATCCAAATTATCAAGAGCACGCATTCCCATAGCATCACGGGTCTCTTTCGTGGCACTACCGATATGAGGTAATAAAAAGACGTTATCTAATTCAAAAAAATCTGAGTTACCACCTGGCTCGTTAACAAACACATCTAACCCAGCTGCTGCAATCTGCCCCGATGCCAAAGCATCAATCAACGCACCTTCATCAACAAGGGAGCCACGCGCAGTGTTTGCTAAAATAGCTCCTTTAGGCATCAAAGCTAGTCTTTCCCTATTCATTAAGCCAATTGTTTCAGGTGTTGCCGGACAATGTAGAGATAGAAAATCAGAAACTTTAAGCACATCTTCTATGGAGCTATGATAAGTGGCTCCTTGCTCTAATTCAGGAGATAAACGACTTCGGTTATAATAATGGATTTCCATATCAAAACCTTTTACAAGCTTCATCAAAGCCCTGCCTACACGCCCCATACCTATAATACCAAGGCGTTTATTCGTCATCTGGGTGCCAACCATAAATGTAGCACCCCAGCTATCCCAGCGCCCACTTCTAACCAAACGATCGCTCTCACTTGCTCTGCGTGCTGCCCCTAACATAAGCAACATCGCAATTTCAGCTGTCGCTTCAGACAACACATCAGGAGTATTGGTTACAACAACACCCTTAGCCTTTAAAGCCTCAAGATCACAATGATCAACACCTACAGAATGATTAGCTATAATTTTAACCCTGTCTGATAAAGCTGCGACCACATCAGCCGAAAAAACTTCCGAATGACAAGGTAAAATTGCATCAACTTCATTACTGATTTTAATTATTTCATCAGAAGTGAACACATGATCTTCAGGATTAAGTCGAACATCATAATCACGAAGAGCCCGTTCTTCAGTCGCTTTAGACAATTTTCTAGATAGCCATAAAACCGGTTTACCTGTCATCTCACATCTCTTTTAAATAAAATTAATTACATCAATGCATACGATAATTTTTGATAACTTAAAATGAAAAATCATTATAGCCCATTCGGATTTTGAAATGAATCAGTAAAATCACGAATAGTTTTCAGTATCAAATTATGTGAGTATCATTCTATCTATGCCAATTTACGGATGCCAACTTAATTGCATTCAAGCTATTACAATCACGCATAAGGAAATTATAATATTATGTATATAGATATTTCAGGATTAAAAGTTGATGAGGTTTTATACAACTTTTTAGAACAAGAAGTCCTGCCAGATCTAAACATAAGTTCTGAAAATTTCTGGTCTGGGTTTGGTAGCTACATCAATGAGCTAGCACCAATTAATGGTGAGTTATTAAATAAACGCCAGAACCTACAAAGGCAAATAGATAACTATTATAAAAACACACCCTCATCAGAAAACAACATGGATGGTTATAAAAGCTTCTTGTCCTCAATTAGTTATATTGAAAAGGACA
>Ga0209344_10000504_pt1 | contig 67032 bp, 57 predicted proteins | sample Cruoilmetagenom6_FD_187293 | JGI IMG/M metagenome (GOLD analysis project Ga0209344, IMG submission 187293) | Oil polluted marine microbial communities from Coal Oil Point, Santa Barbara, California, USA - Santa Barbara Oil Seep Sample 6 (SPAdes)... | ecosystem: Environmental > Aquatic > Marine... | reverse complement strand
TTTCGTTCTAGTTTTTTCTTCTCATTAATTTTGTGCGATGCAATTCTGCCAATACCATTATCTATAATTTCAACGGTTATAAAATTGGGCAATTTTTTACTTACAATAAGATCTATTTTTTTGTTGCTATCTTTTGAAGATAAGCCATGCCATAACGAATTTTCTAAAAAAGGTTGAAGCACTAAAGAGGGTATTTTGGTTGCTTCAGTATTTATTGCTGGATCTACAGTGATGTTAAAATTTATTTCATTATCAAAACGAATGTTTTCAATATTCATATACAACTTCATGGTTTCTAGCTCGTCTTTTAGGGATGTTTCTTTCTCTTTTGACGCCATTAAGATTTTTCGAATTAGTTTTGAAAACTTGTTGAGGTAATAAACCGCATTAGTTTTATCATTATTAATAATGTAAAGTTTAATGGAGTTTAACGAGTTAAATATAAAATGAGGGTTCATCTGACTTCGCAACATATCTTGTTCTAAGGTTAAAATATGTTTGTCTCGTTTTAAAGCTTTTGTTCTGTGGATAATAAAAAGGGAGATACCTATTATTCCTATTAGTAAGGATGTGTATAGTAAGATCTGTTTGTTTCGCTCTAGTCGTAAACGAACAGATTCATTCTCTAAAGCTAAGGCTTTAATTTGATTATTTTTATTTTCATTTTCATATTCAACTGCAATATCATTTACATATTGTAAATTTTGCTCAGTTAATATGGTGTTCTCTATTTCAACAGCTTGTTGGTAATATTTTAATGCTGTTTCAAAATCTTTTCTGGTTCGGTTAAGCTCAGATAGTAGTTTGCTAGATTCTGCTACAGTAGATTTTAAATTATAAGAAGTTGCAATGTCGAGCGCTTTTTTTAAATGCTTTTCTGCAGAAGTGAGTTGGTTGGTTTCTATTTCTAATTGACCAAGATTAAGGTATGATGCTGAAATATAGTATTGGTCATCAATATTAAGGGCTTTATTTAAAGCCTCTTTAATAATAGGTTCTGCTTCCTCGTAATTTTCTTGTTTAAGATAAACTTCTCCAATACTATTATAGCAAATAAGGCGTCCGGTTTCAGAATCAATCGTGTTGTTGTAATCTAATGATTTCTGAAAATTGGATAAGGCAGAACTTAAATTGCCTTTAGCTTCTTCTGCATAGCCTATATTGTGATAATTAATAGCTAAGCCTAGTTTATTACCTATACTTTTTTCAATTTCAAGGGATTTATTAAATTGATTGATGGCCAAATCATATTGCTTTAAAGCTAAATAAATATTACCAATACTATTTTGTGAAACCGCAATGTTTTTGGTTACTGTAAGTGATGGGTTTATTACGGAGTAGGCTATTTTTAAAGCTTCTGTATGGTGGTCTAGTGCTAGTTTAACCATGTCCATTCGCCTGTAAACAACACCAATCATATTTAGACTAATAATCTTAAATTCGGTGCTTTTAGCTTTGTCTGCATAAGTTTTTGCTTCTTCGTGTAAGGCAATAGCCTCATCATATTTAGAAATATTTCTTTGGATAACCCCTAGAGCATTAAGTGCATAGCTACAGGTTTCAAAGGCGGAAATGTTTTTAGAAACGCTAAGCAAACGTTTCATTTTTACACTATCGTGTTCAAACGGTTTAAATAGAGAATCAATTTTGGTGTGTTCAGAGGGTGAATTGTTTTTTATGTAGATTAATGAGTTTTCAAAACTTGTCTGTTGCGTTGAGCCATATGAAACAAAAAAGAAAAAAAACAGACACAGGTTTAGTAGTTGATACTTAAACAAATAGTTCATAGTGTTGGTTTATAGTTTTTCAAGAAAATCTGATTTACGCTGTCTCGCTACAGGAATCTTGTGTTCACTATCCATAATCACATAACCTTCATTTTTAATAAATGCTTTTATTTTATTGAGATTAATAATATAAGAATTGTGAATTCTGAAAAAATAATGTTCTGGTAAGATGGCATCAACTTCTTTTAATTTCTTGGTGAGCACTATTTTTTTTCTATTCTGTAAAAATAGCGTGCTATAATTACCGTCAGATTCTATATAGATAATATCATCTACATCTAAAAAAAGTAACTTCCCATCAGTGTTAATGGTGATCTTTTTTTTATCGAATTGTGAATTAAAATTAGAAAGCATACGTTCTAATTTTTGAGAATTAACGGTGCGTTCGCTATGTTTTTTTATTTTAGAGATGCACGCGCTTAGATCATCAGAATCTATAGGTTTTAAAAGGTAATCTATTGCTTCGTGTTTTAAAGCTTTTATAGCATACTCGTCATAAGCGGTAGTTATTACAACAGCAAAATTTATATTTTTTAATTGTTCTAAAAACTGAAAACCACCAATAGTGGGCATTTGTACATCTAAAAATAAACAGTCTGGTGTGTTAGTGTTTAAAAACTTTAAAGCATCATCAGGTTTGGAAAAAGAAGCCATAACTTCTATTTCTTGGTTAAAGTTGCTAAGTTCCCATATGAGGCTTTGAATTGCTTTTGGCTCATCATCTACGATTACTGCTTTTAACATGCTTCTGAATTATTTGATATAAAGATATACATATAAAGGTATATACATAATGAATGTTTTGTATCTAAATATGTATGTAATGCATGGTTTTATGTGTAGAATGCTAAAAAAAAATACACTTAAAATACGGTGCCCATTTATACACTTTTTTTAACCAGTCATACATTACAATTGTGATAGCACTCAATTTATAGGCATCTTTGGGTATTGAAATTAACCAAAAAATACAGCAAATTGAGGGGTTGCTTTTTTGGTTAAAAGCTATTAATTAGGAAATAATCAGAGTTTTTAAAATTCTGACTTTTTCATTTCAGTGTTAATTTATAATAACGTAATTTTTTTATTGTTTATTATTAATTTTAGTTAGTTATTAGGGAAAAAAGGGCGTTATCTAAACGCTCTTTTTTATTTTGGTTTTAACAGTTAAAATTGCATTGCAATACCATCAGTAAAAACGCTTACTAAGCCTATTTTTAACATGATAAAACCTACAAAATTTAATTACACAAAAAGCGTCTAACTTATTGCTAATCAGTGTATTGGAATGTTTTTTTGAAATCTTCATGTTTTACGGGTGCTACATAGGTTTGTTAAAAACTTGTTGACAACGTTTATGAAATATCCTTTCTTTTTTAACAACAATTGTCAATCTTTGTTCAAGGCAAATAAAATAGATTTTTCTGGTTTTTTTGATTTAGAAAAGTGTTGAGAAAATCAATTTAAAAATACGCCCTTATATTCCTAGTTTAGGAAAAACAATAACACCTTTTACGGATTTAACAACTAAAAACTTGAATGATTACGCATCATTCTAAGGACTATCTAGTCTTTAAAATTAAATGAGCATGGAGATTACACAGATTATAAAAAGAGATTACGAAACGAGTCCGTTTGTTTTAAATAAGATTTCTAACGCTATTGAAAAAGCAATGCTTTCTGTTGGAAATGGTACTAAAGAAGACGCTAATACGATTTCTGTAAAAGTATTACAAACCTTATTAGAAAGAAAAGCAAGAGATCACAAGTATTTGCCTACAGTAGAAGAAGTGCAAGATCTTGTAGAAGAGAAATTAATGGAGAGTTCTTTTCATGGTGTTGCAAAAGCTTACATATTATATAGAGATGAACAAGCGCGAAGCAGAAAGACAAATATTTTTGAAAAGCGTATTAACTTAAAGCCTTACGAATATCCAGAACTTAACGAATATGTAGATGCTATAAGACATTCGTACTGGATTCATTCAGAATTTAACTTTACAAGTGATATTCAAGATTTTAAAACAAGATTGACAGTTGTAGAGCAAAATGCCATTAAAAATACAATGCTTGCTATTTCGCAGATTGAAGTCGCTGTAAAATCATTTTGGGGAGACATTTATCATAAAATGCCAAAACCAGAAATCGGATCTGTAGGAGCAACATTTGCTGAAAGTGAAGTACGTCATCACGATGCTTACTCACATTTATTAGAGATATTAGGTCTTAACAACGAGTTTAAAAACCTAAAGAAAAAGCCTGTAATAATGAGACGTGTTCATTATTTAGAAACGGCTTTAAAGAATGCTAAAAGTGAAGACAATAAAGAGTATGCAGAATCTATTTTATTATTTTCATTATTTATAGAGCATGTTTCTTTATTCTCACAGTTTTTAATAATTATGGCTTTTAACAAACATAAGAATATGCTAAAAGGTGTGTCTAATGTGGTTGAGGCAACTTCTAAGGAAGAACAAATACACGGTGATTTTGGTATTGATATTATCAAAATTATAAAGCATGAAAACCCAACATGGTTTGATGAAGAGCATAGCATTTTAGTTAAAGAATTATGCGAAGAGGCTTTTATATCAGAAAGTAAATTAGTGGATTGGATTTTTGAAGCAGGTGAATTAGATTTCTTGCCAAAAGATGTGATTAACGAATTTATAAAACAGAGATTTAACAATTCATTAGAAAGTATTGGCATTGAAAAAGTATTCGATGTCGACGAAAAATTATTAGAGCAAACCGAATGGTTTGACGACGAAATTATAGGAACAAAACACGGAGATTTTTTCGTGAAACGATCTATCAACTATAGCAAAAGAACAAAAAGTATAACCAGCGACGACTTATTTTAAACCATGAACGACAACACTAATTTAGACATTGACAACAACGTAGAGAACCCTCAAACTACAACAACTTCAAATCATGAAGAACTAATTAAAGCCAGAAAAGAAGCTATAAAAGAAGCAAAAGCAGAACCAGAAATAAAATGGCTAACAGATCATAGTCGTCAATTTTTAGCATCTGGTTACCTTACAGAAGATACAACTCCTGAAGAAAGAATCAGAGAAATTGCCAATAATGCCGAAAAAATATTAGGTATTGATGGTTTTGCCGATAAGTTTTATGGCTATATGGCAGAAGGCTACTATTCATTAGCATCTCCAGTTTGGTCTAACTTTGGAAAAAGACGTGGCTTACCAATCAGTTGTTTTGGTTCACATATTTCTGATGATATGGGAGATATTCTCTATACACAGTCAGAAGTTGGTATGATGTCTAAATTAGGTGGAGGTACTTCAGGTTATTTTGGAAAACTTCGTCATAGAGGAGCTCCTGTAAAAAATAACGGAGAATCTTCTGGTGCTGTACACATTATGCAACTGTTTGAAAAAATGGTTGATGTTGTAAGTCAAGGTTCTGTTAGAAGAGGTCGTTTTTCTCCATATTTACCAATAGAGCATAAAGATATTCATGAGTTTTTAGAAATAGGAACAGAAGGTAATCCAATACAAGAGTTAACGCATGGTGTAACTGTTGGAAATGATTGGATGCAAGAAATGATTGATGGAGATACAGATAAAAGAGCCATTTGGGCAAAAGTATTACAACGTAGAGGTGAGATAGGATATCCTTATATTTTCTTCAGAGATAATGCTAACAATACAGCTCCAGATGTATATCAAGATAAAAACCATGAAATCTACGCAAGTAACTTGTGCTCAGAGATTATGTTACCAACAAACGAAAAATGGTCGTTTGTATGTGTATTATCTTCTATAAACTTATTGCATTACGATAAGTGGAAAGATACTGATGCAGTTGAAACAATGGTATATTTCTTAGATGCTGTTTTAGAAGAATTCATTACAAAATTAGAAGTGTATAGAGACTCTGCAGATAGAGATGACAGACAAACCTTCATGTTTATGGAGAAGGCTTATAACTTTGCTAAAGAAAATAGAGCTTTAGGATTAGGAGCTTTAGGATGGCATTCGTTATTACAATCTAAAATGGTAGCTTTTGATAGTAAAGAAGCGTTTGATTTAAATAGTGAAATATTTAAAACAATAAAAGATAAGTCTGTTAAGGCATCTGAAGAATTAGCAACATTATTTGGTGAGCCAGAAGTATTAAAAGGTTACGGAAGACGTAATACAACATTAAACGCTGTAGCGCCAACAACATCTTCTGCGTTTATTTTAGGACAAGTATCTCAAGGTATTGAGCCAATTTGGTCTAACAGTTACGTAAAGGATATTGCGAAAATAAAAACCACAATTAAAAACCCTTATTTAGTAGCGCTTTTAGAAGAAAAAGGCATGAATACGAGTGAGGTGTGGAGAAGCATTAGAGATTATGATGGTTCTGTACAACATTTAGAAGGACTTACAGATCATGAAAAAGATGTGTTTAAAACCTATTCTGAAATTGATCAAATGACCATCATTTATCAGGCAGCAAATAGACAAAACCATATCGATCAAGGGCAGTCTATAAATATTATGGTACACCCAGATATGCCAGTAAAAGATATTAATAAAATCTATGTGACGGCTTGGCAATTAGGTGTAAAATCATTGTACTACCAACACAGTATGAATGCAGCACAAAAATTCAAGCAAAAGAAAGAATGTACTAGTTGTGAAGGGTAAAATTCCGGCGGAAGCAGGAATCTTAATAAATTAAGTGTTAATTAAAGAACCGCTCTTAAGTATGGGCGGTTTTTTAAGGAGAAATTTTAAAGTGTTAATTTGCGGTTAATGCTTTGTTGTTGAGTTGTTTAGTGTGTTTTCTGAAGTAATAAACAGCTTTTTATAAAAAGATTAAAATGAAGAGTTAAAAAATAATATTAATCGTAAAAAAAGTAAAATTAGGGTAAAAAAAAATGGGACGTTTTTGCGGAACATCCCAGTTTTGTTGTAATGTATTAATTGGTTTGTGGGCCAAAAAAATGAAAAAGATTGAGGAATACCTCACCTCCTTTTCATGCTTCAAAAGTAATGAATTGAAATCTTCTCGACAAGACAAATTGTTCTGCTAATTTTTTTTTTTATTAACAAGTGTTTAGATACACTTAAAAAACAATTAAATAGATGGCATTAAATTTAAACAATGTATTAGTAATAGGAGTCTCATCTAGAGCGCTCTTTGATTTAGAAGAAGAAAATTTAATTTTCGAAAACAAAGGAATAGAGGAGTATCGTAAACATCAGTTAAAAACTGAAGATATACCCTTAAAACCTGGTTCGGCATTTTATTTAATTAAGAATATTCTTAATTTGAATAAATTGTCCAAAAATAAAATTGTTGAAGTAGTTATAATGTCCAAAAATAGTCCAGAAACTGGAGTAAGGATATTGAATTCTTTACAAAATTATGAATTAGACATTACTAGAATGGCTTTTACAGGAGGTGAACCATTAAATAAAAATTTGATAGATGGTTTTCAGGTAGATTTGTTTTTGTCTAAAAATGAAAAAGATGTACAAATGGTGATTGATAGTGGTTTATGTGCCGCAGCAACTATTTTGGACAACCCTTTAAACTATAAAAATTTAGACAGTCGAGTTAAAATAGCTTTTGATGCAGATGCAGTATTGTTTTCTGAGGATTCTGAATTGAGATATAAAACAGAAGGGATGGACTCTTTCCATCAATTTGAACAAGAGCATGAAAATGAACCTTTAAGAGAAGGTCCTTTTGCTTCTTTAATCAAAAAATTGTCAACAATTCAATCAGAATTGCCTGAAAGAATTGAGTTGTCTCCACTCAGAATTGCGATTGTGACTGCAAGAAATGCTCCATCTCATTTAAGAGTTATAAAAACTCTGAGAAAATGGGGTGTTTATGTTGACGAAGTTTATTTTTTAGGAGGTTGGCCTAAACATAAAGTTCTTCAATCTTTTGGTGCACAAATTTTCTTTGATGATCAAGTAATCCATTTAAAAGATACTTGTAAGTGGATTCCATCTGGACAAGTTCCTTATAATAGTGAATCTTTATTGCGAAAGATAGTTTAGAAAAAAAAGCATCTCAGAAATGAGATGCTTTTTTATGTAATACAGATGATAAACTCTAATCTTCAACCAAAGTATCCGTTCCCAAATATTTATCGGCTTTATTGTAATACCAGGCTCTCACTTTAGGGATTTTAATACCGTTTAAGAGGGTGTCTTCAGAAAGCACTATATATTCACCACTATCAGGTTTCGCTTTGCCATGCTCATCGGTTTTAAAGAACTGGTAGATTTCCATAGCATAGGTCTTTGGGTTAAAATAGAAGTACCAAATATCACTGCCTACAGCTTCATCATATGTGACTTTTAGAACCAAATACGTTTGGCCTTTAAAGGTCTTTGTTTCAGCTGTTTCACTAAGATTAGTGCCTGGATCTTTCAATTTCATAGGTAAACCATATAAATACGAATAGTAGTTTTTATAAAGCGTAGCTCTATCGCAAGTCATGTTCTTTTCTTTTGCGGCTATGCTGTCTAAAACTTTGCCATTGTATTGCATTTGGCACTTGCCTTTATCTAATGTGTACGTTGTGGTTACAGTGTCTTTTGTGGCGGTAACGCTAAAATATTCAGCAGGTAAATTAATTGAAATACTACTAGTGCGTTTTGCGGCTTCTGGCATGGTCATTACCACAGTAAACGTAGCGTTAAAGCGTTCCCAGTTCCCATTTGGGTCGTGGTAATTAATGGCTTTGTTTAATAGTTCTTGAGACGATAGATTTTGACTAAAACCAGATAAAGCGCATAAGAAGAATGCAAATGCAAGAAAAGATTTCATAGTAATTATTTTTTCTACAAATTACAATATATCAAACAAAAAAAAGCACCCAATGCCGAATTTTACGGGAGGATGCTTTTTGTAAATTTAGATAGATTTGTGATTTATTTTGCCTCCATCATAGCAAAAAACTTGTCAATATTTGGCATTAAAATAATACGTGTTCTTCTGTTTTTAGCACGATTAGCGCTAGAGTTATTTTCAACTAAAGGTTGGTAGCTACTACGCCCAGAAGCAATTAATTGCTCAGGTGCAACCTTAAATTGATTTTGTAGTTTTCTAACAACAGATGTTGCACGTAATACACTTAAGTCCCAGTTGTCTGCAATTTTATCTGTATTAATGCTTCTAGAATCGGTGTGACCTTCAACCATAACATCTAAACTTGGCTCAGAATTTATAACATCAGCTAATTTTTGTAAAATTTTATCAGCTTTGTTTCCTACGCGGTAACTTGCAGTGTTAAATAACATGTTGTCTGCAATAGAAATCATAACTACAGTTTCGTTAATATCTACTACGATATCTTCGTCTTCGTTAAGATCGCTAGTGTTCATTGCTTTACTTAAGTTGTACTGAATAGCTAAATTCATAGAATCTTTTAAAGTCTTTGCACCAGCTAATTTTTCTGCATCTACATTTTTCAATGTTTCACGCATTTTTTCTTTGCTTGCTCCAGAAGCTACTGTACCGTCTTGAGCGACTTGAAACTTGGCTTTGTTCTCAATAGTTAGTCCTTCAACATCTTCATTTAAAGATTGTATTTTAGAATTGTATTGGTTAACACGTGCTTCAATAACGGCAAACTTATTTTCTAAATCTTCTTTTGCAACTTTAGTTTTTGTGAGTTCGCTTTTAATCTCCCCATTTTCTTGTTCTAAGGCTAAGTATTTCTTTTTTGAAACACAAGCGGTCAATAAAATTGTTGTTACTAGTAGAATTGAAACTTTCTTCATTTTATAATTTTTAGTTGTTAACGTTTTAAAGTGATATATACGATTAAAGGTGCCATTTGGATGTTAAAAGTTGTAAAAGATTACATATTTTTCAAAAAAAATGCCCAATACTATAATAGTATTAGGCATTTGTTATTGGTAATATTTTTTTATTCTTCTTGTTCGGTATTCAGTTTTGCAGGTTCTACAGAACTATCGTGAGCACCAAAATATTCTTCTAGAAGATTCATCGTCGCTGTTAATAGGTCTTTAGTCTCTAATAACAAGCTAAAATAAAGGGTTGTGTTTTTTGGACTAGATTCTTCACTACGAGTACGCTCAACTTGTTTTTGAATTTTCTCTTTAACTAAGTTGTATACTTCCGACTTTTCCGTTAATACAGCACCTATTTGTTCAAAAGAATGTGATTCAAAAGCAATTTGGGTTTTGGAAAATAAATCTTCCATACGTGCATCTAAATCTTTTAATTCTTTGATTTGGCTAAACTTTAATTTTTTATGATTATTGTTTACGTGCTTATGACTCACTTTAGAAATATAATCTAAGGATTGCGTCATGTCTTGTAAATAACCTAGTATATTAATATAGAAATTACTCGCCGATAAACTTGGTTCTTCAAGGTTTCTAATAAAGTAGAAAATATGATCTCTTAGCTCATCTATTTCATTAGATAATTTGTCTATTTGTTTTCTATTCTTCTTTAATAATTTTAAATCTTGAACAGCTAAACCATTGATTGCAGACGTGTAAATTTTATTACCACGTCTAACAACACTAGCAATATTAGAAGCACTTTCTTGAATAACTCCTTGTGTAGAGCTACTTTCAGCTTTTTCTAACTGATCTACTTCTTTCATTACCTTAGACTTCTTAACATGCGACATATAGCTGCGTATTAGTAAAAGTACGGCTAATACAAGTAAGCCAACTAAAGCATAACCTTCGCCATAGTATAAGATATAAGCCATAATTGCAGCTGCTACAAAGGCGCTAAAGGCAGTAAAGAACCATCCACCAATTACGTTTAATACACCAGCAACTCTATAAACAGCACTTTCACTTCCCCAAGCTCTATCGGCTAAAGATGTACCCATAGCAACCATGAATGTTACGTAGGTTGTAGATAAAGGTAATTTCATTGAAGTTGCAATAGAAATTAGAACACTAGCTACCATTAAATTTACTGCAGCTCTTACTAAATCAAACGCAGGTAAGTCTTGTTCTTTTAGAACTACTTTAGGTTTTATAAATTGCTTGTCTGCCCATTTTTTATAAGAATCAGGAAGCACAAGGTTAAGACTGTCAGAGATCCCAATAGAGTATCTTACAATACTTCTAGATAAGAAATTAGGTTCAAATCGTTCTTTAATATCATCTTGTCTAGATAAATCAACAGAAGTTTTTACAACAGCTTTTGCTTTGCTAGAAAACCAAAGTGTTAAGACCATTATAAGTCCTGCTATAAGTAATAAGTATGGTTGTGTTCTAACAGGCTCTCCAAGTGCTGTCATAGCATATTCTCTTGGTAATGCGCCACTAATAGACCATGCTTCGTAAGAATTAAAGGCCGCGATTGGTACACCTATAAAGTTTACTAAATCGTTACCAGCAAAAGCTACAGCTAATGCAAATGTGCCCACAACTATAATTACAACATAAATATTTGTCTTAGTGTGTTTTATTAAAAGGTAAGATAGTAGCGTAAGAACTATAAAGCTAATTCCAATTAGAGCGATAGGATTAGTAGATATTAATGATTTAACATCATCATTCATAAAACTAGCATTTTTAACCCCTTTAATAAGAATAAAGTATAAAATTGACGATGTGGCTAGTCCACTAAAAACAGCACCATACCAAGATGGCTTTTCTTGAAACTTAAATGATAAAAGTAATCTTGACAAATATTGAATAATAGCACCGATTGTAAAGGCGACGACGACAGACAGTAGTATGCCTAGTATAATTTCAATCGCTTTAGAATTATTAATATATACAGATAAGTCTGTAATAGATTGTTCGCTATCACTGTAAATTTTAATGAGAGCAACAGCAACAGAAGCACCTAAGAGTTCAAAAACAATTGAAACTGTTGTGGAAGTTGGCATTCCTAAGGTGTTAAAGAAATCGAGGAGCAAAATGTCGGTAAGCATTACAGCCATAAAAATGACCATAATTTCATTAAACATAAATTCGCCAGGATTAAATATGCCCTTACGAGCGACTTCCATCATTCCGCTAGAAGTCATTGCACCTACTGCAACACCAATACTAGCAACGATCATTATAGTTTTAAACGAAACTGCTTTAGATCCTATTGCAGAATTTAAAAAGTTAACAGCATCATTACTTACACCAACCACTAAGTCTGCTATGGCTAAAAAAGCAAGCGCAGCTAGCATATAGATATAAAGGTTTTCCATTAAAAATGAATAATAAATTGAATGCAAAGTACCTTTTTTATTTCCAAGAGAATGTTACCTAAATGTTATTATTAATTCTATTGATGGCGATAAGCGTAGCTGTTTTGAAGTCAAAAATCTTAAGGTTTTATATCAAGTTGTGTAGGAATAGTTCTTGATTTTATCTGCGTTAAAAATTAACGTATTAAAACCGTAGTCTTATCAAAACTGTAATTCTGGTTATTCTGTTATTTAACATCTAATCTATGAGCTAGAGCTAAAAATTTAATGTATTGTTTTATTATATGAATTAACTTGTAATTTTAAAGTATTGAAAATAAGCTAATTAGTATCCGTGTGTTAACTTAATGTTATGTAAGTATTACATAATTGTAAAATTAATGTTATATTCGTAAGGAGAATATTAATTAATACCCAAATAGATATGAAAAAGATTGTTATATTATTACTGATGTTATGCGTAGGTTTTACTTATGCTCAAGATAAGAATAAACCAAAATTAGAGAAGAAAGGCGATTTAATAATTGCGACTTATTTTCATGATAATGGTGAAATACAACAAACTGGTACCTTTGATGCCAATGGTAAATTACATGGAGAATGGACGAGTTTTGATGTAGAAGGCAATAAATTAGCCGTTGCTACATATAATGCTGGTAAAAAAGTTGGAAAGTGGTTCTTTTGGGAAGGTGATTCGCTAAAAGAAGTAGATTATAGAGACAACGCTATTGTAAGTGTGGTTGAATGGTCTAATGATAGAACCTTAGTCTCGAGAGATTAAAAAAACATCTGATTACATAACGTTAAAAAAGAAAAGAGCTGTAATACATATATTACAGCTCTTTTTTTTTTACATAACATTTAATGAGTTCTTACAAGTTCATGCTATAGCCTAAGCTAAAAGTTGTACCTGGATTTCTTGAAGAAAAGTCAGCACTAATGTCTCCATAAGATTCATACTGACTTAATCTGTCATCATTAAGAATATTATCTATTTTTAAACTTAGTTTAGAACGCTTGTCTTTACCAAAGCTTTTAGACAGATTAAAGTTTAAACTGTTGAAGGATTGCGTATACACATCAGGGTTTTGACCAAAGCCAACAACTTCTAAAGTTTTACCTTGTACGTTGTAGAATAGCCCAGTTTCAAAACCAGACTCAGCGTTATTATAGTTAAGACCTACATTCACTAAAAATGGGGATTGCCCTTGTAACTCACGTGTGTCGTCAATAGTCTCTCCATCTCTTGCAAATTGCTGTCTAGATTCATATTCTTGTCCTTCTCCTTTTGCCATTTCAATTTCAGATTTGATAATAGAAACATTTACATTTAAACTTAAGTCTGCTAGAGATTCTGAAATAAACTTAAAGTTTTTACGACCTTCAAACTCCAAACCTAAGACTTGTGCTTCAGGTGAGTTTCTTGGTGTAAATTGATTAGGCGCTACATAAGAATACGCAACTAATTCAATAGGGTCTTTAAATCTTTTGTAAAATGCACTTACGGCAAACATCTGCGCTTTCTCTCCAAAGAACTCATATCTCGCATCAAAGTTATTAATGTAAGAAGGCTGCAAGTCTATATTACCTAAAAAGATAAGTCCCGTTAATAAATCTGAAATTTGTACTACTGAAGATTCTTTAAAACTAGGTCGCGCTACGGTACGGAAATAAGATAAACGAATATTAGATTTTTCGTTGGCTTCATAGATGAAATTTGCCGATGGAAATAAGTCTAATTCTTCTATAGTTTGTTCGTTATCATAGATTTCGCTACCCGAATTGTTTTGTCCTGTGAAAAATGTTGTAAAATACTCTGCACGAAGCCCAACAATAGATTTTAATTTCTCTGTAATCTTAAATTCATTGGATACATACGCAGCCAAAGTGTTTTGCGTAGACTCATATGAATTTGCTGGTTCAAAGTTTCCACGGATATAAGAACCAGAATTAGTTTCAGGTGTCCAAATATTACTAGGATCTAAAATCGCATTAGGATCACCGTTGAAATCTGAAGTCGTTACTGCTCTAAAAGCAACTTCATACTTATAAATATCATAATTACGTTGTTTGTAACTTCCTAAGGCTCCAAATTTAAGAGAGGCTTGGTTATTAAATAAGTCGTATTTTTTTGTGAAATCAACTTTACTTGTAACATTAAATTCTTCTAAGTCTCTCCATAAGCGTTGTGGAAATCCAGCATCAGAACTAATACTTGTGGATCCATCATTGTTCAAAATAAAAGTGGTTAATCTTACGTCTTTATCATAAACACGACTAAAGCTAGGTGATACTTTCCAGTCTATAATAAAATCATTTTCTGCAAGACTATGATGTCCTCCAAGTAAAAAGTTGGTTAAAGAGCGTTGCGTATATTCTAAATTGTCTTTATCGACATCAATATCATTAGATATTTCTGTGTTTTGAGTAAATAAAGCTGCTCTGCTTTCTCCACTTTGTATGTGTAAGACATTAAAATTGTATTTAGAGTTGTCGGTTTTATAAGATAATCCAACTAATCCGCTTAATAAAACATTGTTTTCGCCTAAATCACCAATTTGTCTACGGTCAAATCGTAATTCGTTGATACTACGATCTTCATTTTTTTGGTAAACCCCGTTTTCAAAACCTTCATAAAATAAGGTTTCGTTTTTGTAATTTAAAGAGGCAATTAAACCTAACCTATTCTCTCCAACATCAAATTGGTTACCATAATTAAAACCAAAGCTAAAGTTTGGTAAGCTTGTTTCGCGCTCAGCAGCTAAGGTGCTATTAAATGAACGTGTAATGCCTTCTAAACTGGAGTTGTTACCCGACGCCGGATTTGGGACAGAAGTTGTAGGCGAAATAGGTAAATCTCTATCACCACCGTCAAAACCAAGAAAATCAGTATTACTACCTTTATAAGTAACATAGTTAGAATTAAAGCTCATATCAGGATTATAACTTGTGGAAAGTGAAAAGCTCATCGCTTTTTTTGATGGAAAATCTTTTGTAATAATGTCGACAACACCACCGGTAAAATCAGCAGGTAAATCTGCAGATCCTGATTTAATTACAATAATATTTTCTAAAATATTAGTTGGAAATACATCCATTTGAACGGTGTTTTTATCCGGATCTAGCCCTGGGATATCCATGCCGTTTAATATGGATTTTGTGTAACGATCTCCTAAACCTCTTACGTAGACAAATTTACCGCCTTGTACAGAAACACCAGGTACGCTTTTAATAGCAGAAGCAATATCGCTTGCTCCAGCTTTTTTTATGCTTTCAATAGAAAGGCCATCAAGTAAAACAGCAGAATTACGTTGAAGATTTAGTACAGATTCTTCCGTGTTTCTACGTGCTGATGTTGTAATTACAACTTCACTTAGTGCAGAAGATGATGGATTTAAAGTAACATTGAGCTCTAACACCTTATTAGCTTCTATTTTTACATCTGTAATAGCTTTAGTTTCATAGCCAACAAATGAATACACTAAAGTGTAGGTTCCTTCGTCTAATGTTAATTTATATTCACCGTCAAAATCTGTAGTGGTTCCTGTTGAGGTATTTTGAACTACCACATTAGCAAAAGGAAGTACGTCGTTAAATTCACCGTCAAAAATTTTACCGGTTACAGTTCCTGTTTGTTGTGCTGATAAGAAAGAAAAAGATAATAAGATTGCAAAAAATAGAGATATAGACTTAATCATTTTAATATGATTTTAAAAATATACAAAATGTCCGAAAGTAATTTCCGGACATTTTGAGAATTATGTTTGTTAGTTTAGAACGCATTTTGAGACGCTGTGTACGTCCATCCAAATACACTTGTGTTAGCACCAGTTGTTGCTTGTGTTTCAGTAATAGCGGTTGCGTTATCAGTGAATTTTGCTTGGTTAGCATCTGCTTGAATGATATCAGCAAGAGCAACACCTGTAGGAAGAACAATTTCCCAGTTAGAAAACGTTAATCTATCATTAGCAAATTCTGTATGTGAGTCATCACCACTAATTCTTACTGTAGATTCAGTTCCAAAGTTGTAAACTAAAATATTATTTAAGTTAGCAATTAAACCGTCTCTACAATCCGTGATATAGCTAGAAGTTGTAGAATCACCAATTAAAGTAATATTGCTCATTGTATAACCATCTTCTGTTGCTACAGATCCTTCAGGACCATCTAATTCTAATGCGCTACCAGATTCACTTCCTTGAATAACTAAGGCGTTATTTACAGATCCAGACCAAGCTTGATCAGCATCTAATCCGTCATCACCATTACCCCAAGTAATTAAGTTTGTAGCATTTACAGTTCCACCGAACCACTCAAAACCATCATCTTGATTTGCAACAACTTCAATATGATCTATTACAGTTCCGTTACCAACTCCTCCCATTGTAACACCGTTAATTTCATTGTCAGAACCGATAGTAATACCACCATGTCTTACTGAAATGTACTTATATACACCTGAGTTATCACTAGCATCCGTACCACCATATTGACCGTAAGGCTCAGTTGCAGGAATACCTTCTATTTGCGCAGTTTCAACATCTCCACTAACAGAGATAGGTGCACGACCCAAGATGATTAATCCCCCCCAAAGACCTGTATCGTTTTGGTTAAGGTTTGTTCCAGTGTTTTGTCCAAATGTAATGTTGTCTAATTCAGATGTCATTATAATTGGTGCAGATGCTGTTCCGTTTGCTATAACTTTACCACCTTGGTCAACAACTAAAGCAGACGCTAATGATTCTTGTCCTTCAGCACCTTTAATTATAGTACCCGCTTCAATAGTTAAAGTCACACCATCGTTAACAACTACTTTTCCATTTAATAAGTAGATGTTGTTAGATGTCCATGTTTCATCTTCAGTTAAAATACCTGTTTTCAGGATTAATTCATTAGGATCTCCTCCATCATCAGTGTTGTTGTCATCATCGCTACTACAGTTAAATGCGATAAGTGAAAAAGCAAGTAAGAAAAATAAGTTTTTAATTGTTTTCATTTTGTTTTTGTTCATTAAATGTTATGCCGCAAAGAAAACATGATTACCTCACTTGTAGGTTAATTGAAAATTAAAGGTTTGTAATGAAAAGGTTAGTGGAGTGTTAGCCTAGTATTAACTAGATTTATGTTAAGGAAACAATTACGTAACATTAGAAATTTATAATATCTATCTAGGCTTTATATAATCAATTGTATAGCAATTTATTTATCTTGCATCTTATAACACTATTACTATGAATTGGGAACAACTACTCTCCTTAAAGCGTTTTGGAGACACTAATAAAAGATTGAGAAAAGAGCAAGATGAAACGCGTTTGGGTTTTGAGGTTGATTATGACCGTATTATATTTTCATCCGAGTTTAGAGGTCTTCAAGATAAAACACAGGTTATACCTTTGTCTAAAACCGACTTTGTACACACGCGCTTAACACATAGTTTAGAAGTGAGTGTTGTTGGTAGATCTTTAGGGCGAAAAGTTGGTCAATTACTATTAAAAAAGCATCCACATTTAGAGAGTGTACATGGTTATACCATGAATGATTTTGGCGCAATAGTGGCAGCAGCCGCTTTAGCTCACGATATTGGTAACCCACCATTTGGTCATTCTGGAGAAAAAGCAATTGGAGCTTATTTTAAAAATGGTAAGGGTTGCAAATTTAAAGAACTCTTAACAGAAAAAGAATATCAAGATTTATGTGATTTTGAAGGTAATGCCAATGGTTTTAAAATCTTAACCGAAAGTAGAGAAGGTAGGGCAGGAGGATTAAGATTGAGTTATGCAACCTTAGGAGCATTTATGAAATACCCTAAAGAATCTTTACCTATAAAGCCAACCAATCATATAGTAGATAAAAAATATGGTTTTTTTCAGAGTGAAAAAGAGATGTTTATAGATGTAGCATCAGAGTTAGGCTTATCCAAACGAGGTAATGATTATTTGAGTTTTCAAAGACATCCTTTAGCGTTTCTAGTGGAGGCTGCAGATGATATTTGTTATACTATAATTGATTTTGAAGATGGTATTAACCTTGGATTGATTGAAGAAGAATATGCTTTAGAATATTTAATTAATTTGGTAAGAGGCAGTATAAAAACAGAAAATTATCACGCCTTAAAAACTACTGAAGATCGTGTGAGTTATTTACGAGCCTTAGCGATAGGACGATTAATAAATGAAGCCGCGTCTCTATTTATGGAGCATGAAGAAGCTATTTTAGCTGGTAAATTTGAAACGGCTTTGTTGGAGGTAAGTCAGTATAAAGCGCAGATAAAAGATATTATTGATATAAGTGTTAAGAATGTTTACCGCTCTAAAGATGTATTAAATAAGGAAATTGCGGGTTACGAAATTCTAAATCAATTACTCAATGCTTATGGTGAAATGGCTTTTAATTATTATAAAGGTCATATGTCCAATTACGATAATTTATTGTATAATATATTGCCGGAAACGGTTAAATTGGAGAGTGATGCACTTTATCAAAACCTACTTTCTGTATGCTTATACATTTCAAAATTATCAGATACAAATGCTATGTTGCTACATCAGAAGTTAAAAGGTAATATTTTATAACGTGCATTTCATCGAATAAATTTGTTTTTTAACGATATTTGTTTTTTATTTACCTTATAATCAGCCCTCAAAAAAACATCTACTTATGAAAAATAATATACTCGGTGGCTTAGTTATCTTCATGGTTGTAGTAACATGCTTATTAATGCTGGACGACATTTCAAATCCACAAGAACAGTTATCAATACAAGATACTGTTGAGGTAGAACAAGTTGAAAATAATACAGATTTAGCAATTGTTGAGAGCGAAGAGTAAGTCTTCAATTCTCTTTTGTAGTGATGAGGCATCCAATTTTTGCATTGCTTTTAATTGGTCTGTAGTGCCATGTTCTATAAACTGATCTTCAATACCAAGAATAGTAATGGTTTGTTTATAATTATTAGTATTAGCAAAATTTAAAATCATACTGCCAAAACCACCAACAACAGTACCATCTTCTATGGTAATAATGGCATCGTATTTTTTAAAAATACGGTGCAGTAAATTTTCATCCAAAGGTTTTACAAATTGCATATCATAATGTCCAATAGCATCTTTCTGATTGATAGACGCAATTACATCGTCAATAGTTTTTGCTGTTGTACCAATAGTAAGTATGGCAATTTTAAGGCCTTCTTTAAGGCATTTGCCTTTTCCTATGTCTACGATTTCAAAAGGTTTTTTCCAATCTAAAAGATGACCTCTTCCGCGTGGATAACGAATTGCAATAGGAAAATCAATACCTAATTGAACGGTGTGCATTATATTTCTGAGTGCAATAGCATCTTTTGGTGCAAAAATCACCAAATTAGGAATGCAACTTAAATACGCCAAATCAAAAACACCGTGATGTGTAGCTCCATCTTCACCAACCAAACCAGCTCTGTCTAAACAGAAGATTACAGGTAAGTTTTGTAATGCCACATCGTGAATGATTTGATCATAGGCGCGTTGTAAAAATGTAGAATAAATATTACAAAATGGAATAAGGCCTTGTGTTGCCATTCCTGCTGCAAGTGTAACAGCATGTTGCTCTGCAATACCTACATCGAAAGCTCTATTAGGAATGGTTTCCATCATATATTTTAAGGAGCTTCCTGTTGGCATAGCAGGAGTAATACCTACTATTTTATCATTTTTTAAAGCCAACTCTACAATAGTTTCACCAAAAACATCTTGGTATTTTGGAGGTTGCTTTAAGTCTGATTTTACTGGGAGTTCACCTGTTTTTGCATCAAATTTTCCTGGTGCGTGGTATTTTACTTGGTCTAATTCTGCTTGTTTTAAGCCTTTTCCTTTTGTGGTAATAATATGTAAAAACTTAGGTCCTTTTACGGTTTTTAGTCGTTTTAATTCTGAAAGGAGTAAGGGTAAATCATGACCATCAATAGGTCCGGAGTAATTAAAATTTAAGGCTTCAAAAATATTGTCTTGCTTTTCAGTTCCTTTTTTTACGTTAGTCAAATATTGTTTTAGGGCACCAACGCTTGGGTCTATACCAATGGCATTATCATTTAAGATAACGAGTAAATTAGCATCTGTAACTCCGGCGTGGTTTAAACCTTCAAAAGCCATTCCACTAGCAATAGAAGCATCGCCAATGACAGCAATATGGTGTTTGTTTTCGCCTTTTAGTTGTGAAGCAATTGCCATGCCTAAGGCTGCCGAAATTGAGGTTGATGAATGTCCAACACCAAAAGCATCATATTCACTTTCACTGCGCTTTGGAAAACCGCTTATACCATTGAGTTGCCTGTTGGTATCAAAAATATCTTTTCTTCCGGTTAAGATTTTGTGACCATAAGCTTGGTGGCCAACATCCCAAATTAATTCATCTTTTGGAGTATTAAAGACGTAATGCAACGCAATAGTCAATTCTACCACGCCAAGACTAGCACCTAAATGACCTTCTTTTGTAGCGACGATGTTAATAATAAAGCGTCGTAACTCTTTAGCAAGTTGAGGTAAGTCTTCGGGAGCAAGCTGGCGTAAATCTTTAGGAAGATTAATATGTTTTAAGAGGTTTTTCATTCAATTACAAATGTACTATAAGCAAATGTATTTTTTTATGCAATTAGAATCGTATTTTTACAACTATGACAGACCCATTTGACGACACTTATTTTATGAAACGTGCCCTTCAGGAAGCTGAGGCTGCTTTTGAAAAAGGCGAAATTCCGGTTGGAGCGGTTATTGTAGTAGAAAATAGAATTATTGCAAGAACACATAACCTTACAGAATTATTAAACGATGTAACAGCACATGCCGAAATGCAGGCTATAACATCTGCTGCTAATTTTTTAGGAGGAAAATATTTAAATAAATGTACCTTATACGTGACTTTAGAACCTTGTCAAATGTGTGCTGGTGCGCTGTATTGGAGTCAAATTTCTAAGATCGTTTATGGAGCTTCAGATGTACAAAGAGGCTTTAAAACATTGGGAACGACATTACACCCTAAAACAGAAGTTGTGAGCGGAATTTTAGCAGAAGAAGCTTCTGCTTTAATGAAACGTTTTTTTATTGAAAAGCGTAACTTAAATTAATTTTAAACAAAACAGTATAGTTATCATGAAAAAACATCCATTACTAATAATACTAGCTTTAATATGTGTTGTAAGTTGTAAATGCCATAAAACAGCTGTAAATAATGCAAAAATGACCTCTGTAGAATCTGTTTTAATTGCAAAGGGTAATCTTTATGGTGCTGGTAAAGAAGGGTTAACAAAGCAGAATATGATTATAGAAAACCAAAGTGATTGGGAGGATCTGATGCGTCAGATGAATAAGGTTAATAATGTCTCTGATGGTTTTTCTGAAACTAAAGTTGATTTTTCAAAATATACAATCATTGCAGTGTTCAATACTGTAAAAGGAAGTGGTGGTAATAGTATCGAATTGGCTGTGACAAATACGTCTGAAAAGATTATTGTTAAAGTGATGTACAATAGTCCAACGGGAAATGCAACGAGTGTAATGACGCAACCTTTTTATATTACTAAGATTGCTAAAACAGATTTGCCTATAGTTTTTGAATAGTTGTATGACGTCTTTGAGTTCGTAATAGAGCAAAAAAAAACGCTCAACCATTGGTTGAGCGTTGAAACTTGTAAGATATATTACTTATAGTACTTGCACATTTGCAGCTACTAATCCTTTTCTTCCTTCTTCTTCGTCGTACTCTACCGTGTCACCTTCGCGTAATTCTACGCCATTAAGGTTTGATACATGTACGAAGATGTCTTTTCCTGTTTCTTCGTTGGTAATGAATCCAAATCCTTTTGAATCATTAAAAAATTTAACTGTTCCAGTCATTATAATATAAATAAAAATTAAAGTGCAAAGATAATATAAAAATAAAGTCCACTGTTAATAAATCGTTTTATTTTGTTTTATATCACGATAATAGAAACAGAATTTAATAAATCACGTTCTAGAATCACGCTGATTTTCGCGCATCTTGTCAAGATTTTCTTTAGAAAGCATATAGTCTTTAACATCTTTATCTTTCCACCTATAATAGGAGAACAATGGAAAAACAACGAAGAATAAACCTACAACTCCAAAGCCAATTAGTTTTTGATGGTAAGGCACATCTAATAAAAAACCACAAGCAATACTAGTTATTGAGGAGACAAGTGCAATAAAGGTGATGATTTTTATAGGTTTCATTCAAAAATTTTTATTCAATTGTCTATATAGACTTAAGATGTAAAGTTAATTAATTCGTTACGATAAGCGGTTAGTAATTTTGATTTTGATACAAAACCGTAATAACAGCCTTCTTTTATTACAGGTAAATTCCAAGCTCCGCTATCTTGAAATTTTTTCATCACAGCTTTCATTGTATCTTTTTCGTAATCGATATAATTTGGCGGGTTGTGCATAAAAGTTTCTACCGAAGTAGAATCGTACAATGATTGATCAAACATTACAGTTCTAATATCATCTAACAGAATTATTCCTACTAAACGCTTATAACTATCGACTACAGGAAATAAATTTCGACTGGATTTAGAGACGCCTTTATGAAGCATTTCTCCTAAGGTCATTTCTGGGTTTAATGCAATAAAATCTTTTTCTATAACACTATCTAACTGCATCATCGTAAGAACACTTTGGTCTTTATCGTGTGTTAATAAATCTCCACGTTCTGCCAATTCGCGCGTGTAAATTGTATGTTCCATATAATTTTTTGTAATCATATATGAAATTGCGACTGTAATCATTAGCGGTAAAAATAAAATATAACCACCAGTAATTTCGGCTATTAAAAATATAGCGGTTAATGGAGCATGAATCACTCCGGCAATTAGTCCGGCCATTCCAATGAGTGTAAAATTAGCTTCAGATACCTGATGTCCAAGTCCAATATTATTAATGATTTTGGCAACAACATTACCTAAAGCACTTCCCATAACCATCGTTGGTACAATAACTCCTCCAATACCTCCTGCGGCAAATGTGGTAGTCATGGCTATCGCTTTAAATATGGTAAAACCAATGAGTAATACAATAACAACCCAAATATTGTCAACGTATTTGTCAAAAGGATTATCTCCTAAGGCGTGTAGATAATTACCTTCAAATAAGTCTTTAGTAAAACTTAAACCTTCCCCATAAAGTGGAGGGATAAAATAAAGCATAATACCAATAGCAACTCCACCAACTAAAAGTTTTGTAAAGCGTGATTTAAAGCGGTCGAAAAAGGCATAAACAGCAAAATATATTTTGGTGAAATATATGGATGCTATCCCTGTTCCTAAACCTAGTAACATATAGAGTGGAGTGTCTTTTGGATTGAATTTTTCCGTAACATTAAAGTTAAAAAGTAACTCATCTCCTAAAAAGAAATAAGAGGTTAAAACAGAAGATATAGAAGCAATTAACAAGGGTAGTAGTGCTGCAAATGTAAGATCTAAACTAAAAATTTCAACAGCTAATACAATTGCTGCAATTGGAGATTTAAACATAGATGCTACAGCAGCAGCGGTTGCACAAGCAATAAGTAATGTTCTTGTTTTTTTATCAACGTGTAAAATCCGACTTAAATTAGAGCTTAAAGCAGAACCAGAGGTTATAGCAGGTCCTAATAACCCAACAGAACCACCAAAACCTACTGTTAAAGGTGCCATTATTAAGGGATGGTAAATAAGTTTATAAGATAATAGCCCTTTTTGTCTTAATAAAGAATAAAGTAATGATGGAATAGCTCGCTTTATAAAAGGTGGAATTGATGGTGTCATTCCTTTTTTAAATAGATATTTAGCTATGAGGTATACCAAGAATAAACCAATAACAGGAAGTATAAAATAGAGCTGATTTTGAGAAAAAATAATACCTTTTTCTAATCCCTTTTGAATGGTGAAAGTGATGTTTTTTAAAGTTACAGCTGCAACACCTGTAAGCAATCCAACAAGAACACTTAACAGGTAAACAAAGTTCTTTTGCGATATATATTTGTATCGTAATAATAGAAATTGTTTTATGAAAGATTTCGTTGGCATCTTATTTCAAAAAAAAAACTGTAGGTTGTACTTCGACAAAGCTCAGTAATCAACCTACAGGTTTAACCTATTTATTTTATTGAGCTTACTACACTCTTATACCAAATATACAATTTTGAGGAAGCAATTCCTAAAGGGAGTATTTATTGTTTCAAATTCAATTTTAAACTCAGTTCCTTTAGTTGTTCATCATCAATTGATGCAGGAGCATCAATCATAACATCGCGTCCTGAATTATTTTTAGGAAAAGCAATAAAGTCTCTAATTGTTTCTTGGCCTCCTAAAATAGCTACTAATCTATCCAATCCAAAAGCAATACCTCCGTGTGGTGGTGCACCATATTCAAAAGCATCCATAAGGAAACCAAATTGAGCTCTTGCTTCTTCTTCAGAAAAACCTAAATGTTTTAGCATTATGGCTTGTGTTGCTTTGTCATGGATTCTTATAGAGCCTCCACCAATTTCATTTCCGTTTAAGACTAAATCATAAGCATTGGCTTTTACTTCGCCTGGATTAGTGTCTAGTAATTCTAATTGACCTGGTTTTGGAGATGTAAAAGGGTGGTGCATAGCGTGGTATCGTTCGGTGTCTTCGTCCCATTCTAGCAATGGAAAATCCATAACCCAAAGAGGAGCAAATTCATTAGGTTTTCTAAGACCTAATTGTGTTGCTAACTCCATACGTAAAGCACTTAATTGTGCTCTTACTTTATTTTTATCGCCAGACAATACACATACTAAATCACCTGCTTTTGCGCCTGTAATTTCTGCCCATTTGGCTAAATCTTCTTGGTCGTAAAATTTGTCTACTGAAGATTTAAACGAACCGTCATCATTACAACGCGAATAAATCATGCCTAAAGCACCAACTTGTGGGCGCTTTACCCATTTAATTAAGTTATCAATTTCTTTTCTCGTGAATTTATTACCACCAGGAACAGCAATACCAACCACTAGCTCTGCAGAATTAAATACACCAAAGTCTTTATGTTGTGTAACATCGTTTAATTCGCCAAACTCCATTCCAAATCTAATGTCTGGTTTGTCGTTTCCGTACAAACGCATGGCATCATCATAAAGTATTCTTGGGAATTTTTCTACTTCAACACCATTAATTTCTTTTAATAAATGACGTGTTAAACCTTCAAACGTATTTAAAATATCTTCTTGTTCTACAAATGCCATTTCACAATCTATTTGTGTAAATTCTGGCTGTCTGTCTGCACGTAAATCTTCGTCTCTAAAACATTTTACAATCTGAAAGTATTTATCCATGCCACCAACCATCAATAATTGTTTGAAGGTTTGAGGAGATTGTGGTAATGCGTAAAATTGTCCTTCATTCATACGAGATGGTACCACAAAATCACGTGCACCTTCTGGTGTTGATTTTATTAAATAAGGGGTTTCTACTTCAATAAAATCTTCATTAGACAAATAATTTCTAACCGCTTGCGCAACCTTATGTCTTAAGATTAAACTGTTTTTTACGGGATTACGACGAATATCTAAATAGCGATATTTCATACGTACATCATCTCCACCATCGGTTTTATCTTCAATGGTAAAAGGTGGAACTAAAGACGTATTTAAAATAGTTAATTCTGAAACTAATAATTCAATATCTCCAGTTGGAATGTTTGGGTTTTTAGAAGCACGTTCAACCACTGTACCTTTAACTTGAATAACGTATTCGCGACCTAGCTTAGACGCTTTTTCCATTAAGTCTTTAGAAGTACGCTCTTCATCAAAGTAAAGTTGCGTTATACCATAGCGATCTCTAAGATCTAGGTAAATCATAAATCCTTTGTCTCTAATTCCTTGAACCCAACCAGAAAGTGTTACTTCTGTATTGCTGTGTGATGCTCTTAATTCACCACAATTGTGACTTCTGTACATATTGAAATTTTAATTTTATTCATCGTTGCTAATGCTTTGATGAATGCGGTTGCAAATTTAATCAACTTAAGGTATAAACAAATAAAAAAGCCTCAACAATTGTTAAGGCTCTCTTTTGGTTCATTTATTAACATTGAGTTTTAACTGTTATTTTCATCCAATCTCTTATTCATATTAAATGTTTCCTGAGGTATAACTTCGTTGGTTGAAGCCACTTTAGATTTGTTCATCCACATTTTTAGTTTAACACTTAAATAAAACAGAATTGGAACTACAATTAATGTTAAGAATGTTGCTATTAATAGGCCGTAGATAACGGTCCAAGCTAATGGTCCCCAAAAGACTACGTTGTCTCCTCCCATATAAATGTTTGGATTAAAATCTGCAAACAGCGTAAAGAAGTTAATGTTTAGCCCAATTGCTAACGGAATTAACCCTAGAATAGTTGTGATTGCAGTTAATAAAACAGGTCTTAAACGTGCTTTTCCTGCGGTAACGATACTTTCAAAAAGGTCTTCGTTAGTTAGGTATTGATCTTCATTTAAATTGCGTTGATTTTTTTTTCGATCTATTAAAAGTTGTGCATAATCTAAGAGTACCACCCCGTTATTTACTACAATTCCGGCTAAAGAAATTATCCCAACCATCGTCATCATAATCACAAAAGCACTTCCTGAAAGTACAATACCACCAAATACACCAATAAAACTCAAGAAAATGGCAATCATAATAATGGTTGGTTTAGAGATAGAGTTGAATTGAAATATTAAGATGAAGAAAATTAATCCAAGTCCCGTGAAAAACGCTCCCATTAAGAATGCCATTTGTTTGTTCTGCTCTTCAATTTGACCTGTATAATCAATATGAATATCTTCTGATAACCCCTTGTAACTTTTCATTTCATTTTGAATTTGGGTTACAATGGCTTGCGCATCTGTATAGCCAGGTGATAAAGCAGAATAAACGGTAACGACTCGCTTAGTTGCTTTATGTTTTATAGCACTAAATCCAGAGTTGTTTTTTTGTTTCGCAACTGTTGATAAAGGAATCTCTTTAATCTGACCTGTGTTATCTCTAAAGGTTATATTCTGATTAAAAAGCGCACTTTTATCATAACGTGTATTTTCATTAAAGCGCACATAAATGTCAAAATCATCACCATCTTCTTTATATATTCCTGCTTTAGAACCAAATATAGAATTACGCAATTGGTCTCCAATTTGTTTGGCAGAAACACCTAATTCTCCGGCTTTTTTACGATCAATTTCAACTTGCATCGTTGGTTTGTCCTTGTTAACATCGATTTTAAGTTCGTCAATTCCTGCAATGTTTTTAGAATTAACAAAAGCACGCATTTGTTCTGCTGTTGCAATTAATTCATTATAATCATTACCTATGATTTCAATGTTAATAGGCGAGCCAGCAGGTGGTCCATCTGCATTTTTCTCTACAGAAATTAAAACTCCTGGATAAATACCAACTAAGGCTTCTTGTACTTTTTGACGTAAGAGCTCACTGTCTTCTCCACGACGGAATTTGTACTCGCGCATAGAAGCTGTTATCTTAGCTTTATGTGGCATTTCTGCACCAGAACCCATATCGGTTTGAGGATTTCCTGCACCTTCACCTACTTGAGAAACAGCACTTTCTACTAAGAAGTTTCTTCCGTTTTCCATAAACCGGTCAGCATTAATAACCTCATAAACACGCTGTTCAATCTGTGCCGTTATAGCATTGGTTTTTTCAATGGCTGTTCCTTGTGGATATTCTATGTAGACAATAATCTGATTGGGTTTGTTATCTGGAAAAAATTCAACTTTAGTACGTTGTGTAGAAAGTGAAATTCCAAAGGCTATAAATGCCGCAATCAATAATAGGAAGGTTCCAATACTTAAAATATAAGGCTGTTTTTTAGATAATGCACTTCGTAAACGACGCTCGTACCAATTTTCAAGTCTTACTAATGCTTTAGTTTGAAAGCTATTTGCCCATCTTCTGATGAAAAAACGGTATGCCCAAAGCATAATCGCTGTAAATACCATGATAGTTCCTAAACCACGATATGTACCACCGAAAACTAAAATTATAATTCCAATAACGGCAACTATAATTGTGGTTTTAATAATTTGATTTAGAGGCATGTCCTTGTCTTCAGTGGTCATGTAACGCGATACTAATACCGAATTAAAGAAGATAGCCACAAATAAAGACGAGCCTAAAACAATAGAAAGGGTTATTGGTAGAATTTTCATAAATTCTCCCATAATACCAGGCCATAGGCCTAAGGGTACAAAAGCGGCTACGGTTGTTGCTGTTGAAATAATAATAGGAAATGCAATTTCACCAATACCTTTTTTTGCAGCCTCAATACGGCTCATGCCTTCGTCTTCCATTAAACGGTAAACGTTTTCTACAACTACAATTCCGTTGTCTACTAACATTCCTAATCCCATAATAAGTCCAAAAAGCACCATTGTGTTTAAACTATAGCCAATCATGCCTAATATCATTAATGACATAAACATAGACATTGGTATAGCAAAACCAACAAATAAGGCATTTTTAAACCCTAAAAAGAACATTAATACGGTAACGACCAAGATAACACCAAAGATGATGTTGTTTACTAAATCATCTACTTGACCAATTGTTACAGAAGATTGATCATTGGTAATGGTGACTTCTACGTCTTGAGGGAATTCGTTATCAATGGCATCTTGTACAATAACTTGAATTTGTTCTGCTGCAGCAACCATGTTTTTACCAGCACGCTTTTTAACGTCTAGCATTACAACAGGTTTTCCAGATTTTCTAGCATAAGTGGTTTTGTCTTCTTCGTGAAAAGAAACGGTTGCTACATCTTTTAAATAAATAGAATTTCCGTTTTCAGATTTAACTACAAAATCATTCAGCTCTGAAGGAGATTCAATTTCACCTATAATTCTAATGGTACGTCTTTGTCCACTTGCTTTTAAATTTCCGGCAGATTGTGTTATGTTTCCATTTCCAATAGCACCAAGGATATCATTAAAAGTAACTTTGGCTGCCATCATTTTATAAATGTCAACGGCAACTTCTACTTCTTTGTCCTGAGCTCCACGAATATCTGCTTTTTTAATTTCTTGTAAATCTTCAATTTCATCTTGAAGATATTCGGCATAATCTTTTAATTTTTCAATTGGATAATCGCCAGAAATATTAATATTTAGAATTGGCATTTCTTCAGAAAGACTCAATTCAAAAACATCTGGTTCTACTTTTGCTCCGTTAAATGTTGGCCAGTCTTCACTAGCGGTTTCAGAATCAATTTCGTCTTTAACCTTCTGTTTGGCCTGTTCTACTGTGATATTTTCATCAAACTCTATGATAACCATAGAATAATCTTCTTGAGATGTCGAAGTGATTTCTACAAGATTACTCACGGTTTTTAGTCGGTCTTCTACAGGGTCGGTTATTAACTTTTCAATATCTTCAGCGGTGTTTCCTGGGTAAATTGTGCTGACATAAATTTTAGTCTCGTTTACCTCTGGAAACGATTCTCTTGGCATATCGAAGAAAGCCGAAATTCCCAAATAGAAAAAGACAGCAATAAGCACATACATCGTGGTTTTATTATTAATTGCCCACGACGACCACGCAAATTCTTTTTCTGTGTTTTTTTTATTATTAGTCATTTAAGTTTGTTTTTTAGACTATAGAATTAGTGTTTAATTACTTTAGAAGAATAGAATCCTTCCATTATTTTTCGTCTATTTCAAGGACTTTTACAGATTGCGTATCTCTAACACTTCTTGCTCCTTCTTTAATAATTTCAGCTCCTGGTTCTAGACCTTTTAAAACTTCAATAACGTCATCTTGTGTTTTTCCTGTCTCAATAATTATTCGTTGAGCAGTACCAATTCCTTTAGAATCTTTGTTAGATACGATATAAACGTATTGTTCTCCTTCTGAATTTTCAGAAACAACACTTTGTGGAATTAATAAGGCATTTTCGTTTGTATAATCGTTAATTTTTAATCGTGCAGATAAATTAGGCTTTATTGATTTGTCATTATTTGGTATTTCAACTTCAATCTTAAAAGTTCGGTTTGCAGGATTTATGAAGTCTCCGGCTTGACGAATTTTGGTTTCTATTGTTTTGCCTAAAACCGGAATGTTTACAGAAACACTTTTGCCTTTTGTAACATCAGAAACATAACGTTCTGGGACTTCGGTTTCAATATACATATTGTCTAAATTAACAATTCGCATTAATGGGGTTTGCCCTGCGCCAACGACGCTTCCTTGTTCTGTAATGATATCATCAATGGTACCAGAAAAAGGTGCTTTAACATTTGTTTTAGCAATTTGTTGTTTTAATTGATTTACGGCTTCTTGTTGCGATTCGTAAGTAGATTTTGATTGTAAAAACTGAATTTCACTACCTATATTTTGTTCCCAAAGACGTTTTTGACGTTCGTAAGTCGTTTTTGCTAAATCGGATTGAATTTTTAATTGTGCCAATTGTTGGCTTAATCCACCATCGTCTATTTTGGCTAAGATTTGTCCTTTAGTTACATTTTGACCTTCCTTTACGTAAACATGTGTTAAAATACCATTGTATTCTGGTGTGATGGTTAAAAGATTTTTTGTGGTTACGTTTCCTTGAAGTTCTAAAACATGATTAAAAACTTCGGCTTGAGCCTTAAAAGTTGTGATTAATGGTACATGTTTTACAGTGTCTAAAGCTTTAATTTTCTCATCTAAGCGTTTTATTTTATCATTAATGGCTTGTTGTTCGCCAACAAGTTCTCCTCTTTTTGCTCTAATGGTTTCTAAATTACCACTTTCAATGACGGTTTCTACAGAGTTTTTCTTTTCGCCTCCACAAGAGAGAAAAAGAAAAGTAATGGCTATTATTGAATATATATTTTTCATGTTAAATATGATGATTGATTAATTTTGAGTTGGTGTATTTAAAACGGTTTCTAAAGCTGCTTTTGTGTTTATAACATCTAGCATAGCTTGTAGGAGTTCTTGTTGTGCAGAGTATAGCTGTGTTTGTGCTTGTCTGAGTTCAAAACTAGAACCAATACCTTCAAAAAATTTGGTTTGGTTTTTGGTTTCAATACGTTCGGCTAGTGCTAAATTCTCTTTTTTATTTTTATAATCTTCAATAGCAAATTGATAATCGCTTTGTGCTGATGCAATTTGAAGTTTAATGCGTTGTTCGGTTTCTGTTAAGTCGGTTTCTGCTTTTTCTAAGTTTATTTTTGCCCGTTGTGTTGAAGCGCTTCTTTTGCCCGAACTAAAAATTGGAATGTTAAGGTTAACACCAAATGCAGAGGTTCCTATCCAACGTTGTTCTTTGTCAAAATAACTAAAGTCGTTACTGTTGGCGATATAAGCACCATTAATATACGCACTTAATGTTGGGAGTGCTTTACTCATCTCAAGTTTTACGAGTAATTCTTTAGAGATTTTGTCATTATTCGCAATTTTATAATCGATAGTATTTTCTACATTGTTTTCAATGTTTAGAATATCGAGATCTATATTATTATCGGTTAAAGACTCTAAGGAGTCGGTTAAAATTGTATTGCTAGATACATCAATACCTAAATTAATATTTAGCATTTGAAGCGCAATATTCTGAAGGCGCTCGGTTTTATTTAAATTACTTTTTAAACCCGAAAGTGTAATTTGTAATTGCTCAACGCTTTCCTCTTCTTCTAATCCATTTTCATAAATTTTTTGAGTTTCGTAAAGGTTTTTTTCTAATACAATTACGTTTCGTTTTAAAATTTCAACGCTTTCGTTGGCTAATAATACATTTCCGTAAGCATTAATCACGGCTTTTCTAACTTCTAAATCTGTTTTGGTTTTTGCATTTTCGGAAATTTCTAAAAATACTTTAGCCGATTGCAAGCCTACAAGGTAAGAGCCGTCAAAAATAAGTTGATTTAATGTTATCGATGGACTTACAGACTGCTTTGCACCAAAATCTACAATACCATCTTGATCAAAATCAATAGCATCAAATTGTTGCTTAATATTGTTGGTGTAATCAATCTTGGCATTAATTTGAGGTAAACCAGTAGCTGTGGTTTCCCATTTTTGCTTTTTAGCTGCTTCAATATCTCGAGCAGCATTTATAGCAGATCTATTATTTTCTAAGGCATAGTCAATTGCTTCTTGTAATGATAAACTTTTAGGTTGCTCTTGTGTAAATCCTGTTTGAAAAATAATAAAACCTATTATTAGCGTTAGTGTTTTTTTCATAGGTTATTTAGATTGGTGTTTAATTTTGTTAGTGTTTCTAATCCTTTTTCGGAGCAGATACCTCTTAAATGGTATTCTATATAATTGTTCATTAACATTGGCATTGAAAAGTTTTCGTATGGAAAAAGGTCCTGATCTTTTAAAGAAATCATACCGTTAAAGTAAAGTCGTGCTATAAAATCTATGTCTATAGAATCTCTGTAAAGATGCTGAGTAACGCCACGTTCTAAGTTACGAGTAACGCAGCCAAGCATTTTTTCAAATTGCTTCTTTTTTAATGAGTTATAAATTTTAGGGTAATACTTTTGAAGCTGATACTGAGGTGATGATTTTTCATCTTTTAAATGAAGCATAACAAAGCGCTTAATCTCATAGATCTCTTCAATAGGGTTTTTGTTGAGCTCACAAATACAATCTATACCGTGTGAAATATTTTCAAAAACATACATTGCAGTGGCTTCAACTAATTTTGTTTTATTCTGAAAATGCTGGTAAATGGTTTTTTTAGAAATACCCATTTCATTAGCAATATCATCCATAGTAACACTCTTAAACCCTAGGTTTAAGAACAAATCAGTAGACTTAAATATTATTTTCTCTTTCATTTTTAATCTTCCTTGCTAACGGAACTTTTTTATTATTGCGCAAAGCTACAATAGGAAACTTTAAAAACCAAAAAAGTTTCCGAAGTTTTAATGGTTTTTTAACATAGCCAACATTAGCTTAAAATATGTTTAAAAGATTATTTTTGTCTTATGCAACATATTGAACACTATCAAAAGCCTTTTCTAAAATATTTAGAAGGTTTTATCGTAAATAAAGAACCTAAAAATTTATACAGCCCTATTAATTATATTCTTCAATTAGGAGGAAAGCGGTTACGACCAATTTTAACCTTAATGACAGCTGATGTTTTTGGTGGAAATGTGCCAAAAGCTATGGATGCAGCTTTATCTATTGAAGTTTTTCATAATTTTTCATTAGTACATGATGATATTATGGATGATGCACCTTTACGAAGGGGAGAACAAACGGTTCATGAAAAGTGGAATTTAAACACAGGAATACTTTCTGGTGATGCCATGCTAATTATGGCTTATCAACTATTTGAAAATTATGATCCGCAAACATTTCAGGCGTTAGCTAAATTATTTAGTAAAACGGCTTTAGAGGTTTGTGAAGGACAGCAATATGATATTGATTTTGAAACACGTGATGATGTTACGATTTCCGAATATCTTAAAATGATAGAATATAAAACAGCTGTTTTGGTTGGTGCTGCCATGAAAATGGGAGCGATTGTATCAAATGCTTCTATTGAAGATCAAAATTCTATTTATGAATTTGGACGACTTTTAGGAATTGCATTCCAATTGCAAGACGATTATTTGGATGCTTTTGGTAATCCTGAAACTTTTGGTAAGCAGGTAGGTGGAGATATTATTGAAAATAAAAAGACATATTTATACCTTAAAACAATAGCCTTAGGATCTGATGATGATAAAGTGAATTTAAAGACTTTTATGTCAAACTTAGAGTTGCCTAACACTAATAAGGTTGAAAAAGTAAAGCAATTATTTACTAACTCTGGTGCAAAAGAAGCAACTCAAAATGCAGTAAAAGACTACACTAGCAAAGCATTTGAAGTTTTAGAAACATTAGAGATTCCTGAAGAGAAAAAGCAATCACTGAGGTTGTTTGGAGAACAATTAATGAATAGACGCGTATAATTCATATATGAGTTTACCATCAAATTTTGAAGATTTAATATCTGAAGCCGAAGGTTTAAACCTATATAAAAAACTTATTGTTCAACTCAATAAAGATTTGTTGTATGCTAATATTGACCTAGAGTTTGACGAAGAAACCTTGCCAACGAGTTTAAGGTTTGTGTTGCAAGAAACGGTTTTTAACTTAATAAATTCTAAGTTTTCAGACTATCTCAATTTACTATATATTGTAGATGTTTCCGAAGCAAAAATTAAATCTTTAGATGGTAGTGATGCTTTAAAATTATCTGAAGAGGTTACTTTTATGATTTTGCAACGCGAATGGCAAAAAGTTTGGTATAAGGCTAAATATTCTTAATTAAAATTATGAGTGTTTTTTATTGAAAAACAAAAGACAAATTCATATAAAAATTACGACCTTGTCTCGGAAAGTTATTCCAATCGGCATAGGTAGAATATTTGGCATCTAATATATTTTCAATACCATATTTTAAGACTGTTTTTCCGAGTTTATTATAAAATACATTCCCTAAATTAAGGTTTAATATTGCATAATTAGCAGTTTTGTTTTCTCCATACTTACGGCTATAATTACTTTGGGTTCCGTTGCCATCTAGTTGCAATGCGGCAGTAAATTTAGGTGTGTTGTAATTGAATTCAGCAAAGTAAGAAATCGGTTTTATAAGTGGTAAGTTTTCGCCATCATTTCCTTTTCCATAATTGTAGCCAACCGTTCCGTTGATTGCAAAACGTTCCGATAGTTTATAACTACTATTTACATAGGTATTAAAAATAGAAGCATGGTCTAATGCGGTATAAACACGCACACCATTAGCACCAATAGTCATTGAGCTTACGTCTGGCGAAATCTCACCAATAATATAATCCATGATATGGAAGTAAGATGATTCTAAACCAATTTCAAAATCGTTGAATTTCTGTTTAAAACTAAAGTTAGCTTCTAAGGCTTTTTCGTCCTTTAAATTTGGGTTGCCTATATAATCGTAATTGTCAAAACTGTTGAATAAATAAAAACCATAACCTTCACTAACGGAAGGTGCGCGTTCACCATAACCTAAACCAACAGAGAGATTGTAATTGTCCTTTTTAAGCTGATATGTAGATGCCAAACTCACTAAAAATCTATTGCTTTGTTCGTCTACTTTATCATGGAAAATTTCAAGACTCTGAATGCCAACTTCTTTTGCTATTTTGTTATTGTGATAGCCTAATCTAATAGAAGATGCGAGTGTTTCATCTTCACTAAAATGAAAATCATCTTTAATAAAAATACCAGAATACAGGGTTCTAATGTCTGGCCAAGTGTACATAAACATGTCTGGTTCACTTGGGTTATTCGAAAACATGGTCATTTCTGCAAGTGATTTATTATAGAATCCATTAAGATTAAGTGTGAAGTGATGTTTCTTTTTTATCAGTTCGGCTTTACTGTAAAACCCATACGTATCGCTCCAACCTGGCATGTCCATTCTTATAGCAACAACAGGTCGCTTTGTATCGTCCATAATATGCGTTATGGTATTAAAATACAATTTGGTTTCTAAGGATTTTAAGACTTTATCTTCAGGTTTGTAATAGTGCGTTAGCAATGCAATTAAAGCTTCAGCTAAAGAAACATCCATTGGCAAAGCAGGATACCCTACATCTGTAGCTTTATCGTAAATAAGGTTAGCATCGACACTTTGAGTTTCAGAAAACTTATAACCTGATTGTAGTGAGAGATTATATTTTTCAAACTGAGAATATAAGATTTCTTCATTGCCACCTGCGTCATAATTATCAGATTTTCTATAAATACCATCTGCGCTAATAAAGAATGTATTGCCTGTGTATTCTAAATCTAATCCAGTTGCTTTATAGTTGCCATTGGTTTCATAACCTAGGTCTAATCCAGATTTAAAACCAGAACCGTTAAATTTAGACGATGGTAATTTTAAATCAATGCCACCACCAATTGAATGTCCGTTTTCTGTGCCTTCTTGGCCAGAACCAATAGTGACTTTTTCGAGATTAGAAACATCAACGTAAGACGTTATTGGATCCATTTTATCTGTGCAGGCACCAAAAATTTGCATTCCATCGATAGTCACTACAAGACGCTCGCTTGCCATGTTGTTAATGGTTGGTTCCCAAGCGTAATTACCACGTTTTATCATGGTTATTTTGTTAGATTTTTCAAGATAATCATCAATGCTAGACAGTGTTTTTTCTTGTCTGTGATTGCTTAACTTACGTCTTGAAAGTACGAGGACTTCTTCGAGTTTTGTAGTGTCTTTTTTTGTCTCTTTATTGTTGTCTTGAGTAAATCCTAAAGAAGACAATAGCAGACATAGAATAACCGTTATTAGCGTTTTCATAGCTAAAATTTTAGTGTTTAAAATCAATGGGTAAAATGTGTTAGAGAAGAAGAGGGGAACCTGAAGAATCACAACCAGTATTACAGTTGAGATTCTTCACGTCGTGCCTCGTTCTAAATAACAGTAAAGGACAGTTTAGAACTCTAATTCTAAATACAAGCTACTTGCTTCGTTTTCTTCTGTTACGTCTTCTCCTTTTAAAACCTCTCCACCAGCGTTCATTACCTTTAGATTTAGTTTCCAATATCCAGTCATGGTTAATGATAAATCGCCATAGTAAAAATTGTCTGCATTATTAAAGGTTAAATCCGTGTTGTTTGGTGACGAATGATTTCCCATGCCAGGCATACGTGGATCTAAAGCAATAGTATAATCTTCAACAACAGGGAATGTCATCATATCTTGCATTTTAAACAAACCAACTTTCATTTCGTTTACGGCAATACTTGGGTCTTTTGGTTCAATCAACGCCAAGATGTATCTAGTATCATCGCTACCCATAAAACTCGCTGTGTTTTGATTTTCATATTGCATTACAGAGATATTTTCAGTAACTGAATAATCTGTACCATCTATATTATAATTTAAAGTTAATGACCAACCAGAACCATCTGTATTTGTCATTTGATAGATGATAAAACCTTCATAAACGGTATCTTTTCCTAAAGCTTTAGAAATTGTAGATTTAGGACAAGAATGTTGCATCGTTGGCATTTGCATCATTGGCATCCAAGAAAGGGTAGCGTCTTCAATATAGCTGTCTGTAGTGTTGTCTTTAAGTCTAAGGCTAATCCTATTATAGCCAGTTTCAAATAAACCTTTTTCGTTGTAAAGTTCTATGGTTTCGTTGCCATTACTTATAGTTTTAATAAGTTCTAAGCCTTCAACTTCATTTATGGTTGATGTATCGTTATCGTCGTCTGTTGAACATGAAAAGAATAATGCAATAAATGCAATTGGTAATATATATTTAAGTTTCATTTTTAATGTATTTAAGTTGTTTTTTTGATGTAATTGTTCAGTTTGAAGCCGATTTGGTTTCAAAAAATGGAAATTTGCGCGTTGTAGAGCTTCAAAAAACTAACTTAAATCTGGTGGAGGTGTGTGGATAGAATAAAAGCCAGAAACAGGTTGTTTTATTCTGTAATGTGTATTGTTTTGGAATCTTGATAATTGACTAAAATTATCAATAGTTTGGTTTGTAGTTTCATAAATAACAAAAACGTCTAAGCGTGTTCTGTCAGTGTCTGGTAGTGGTGCATCTGAACTAGAACTTGTGTTATTTTGTACTAATTGCTTTGCTAAATGACATTTTCCGTTACAACCTTTTTGATCGTCTTTTTGAATGCAAAGTGTTTTAGCAATAAAATCTTGGTTTACCATAAAATCGGTTACAATAACCACATTGTTAATATTGTTCGTTAATAAAACGAACGTTAAAAACAAGGCCGTGGCTTTATGTATAACCTTTAATATCATAATTCAAAATTCGGACTATTTTGTCTTTAATTATATGATTTATGTCAGTTAAAGCTATATTTTGAAATATTGAAAATAGGTGGCTGTTAAGCGTTTTAAAGTTGTTACCTTTTTATCTATATCTGACGCATTTTCTAGGTCTTTTATATCTGTAATTTCTTCTAGAATAGGAACGAGTACCACATGAAGCTGGTCGTGTGCTTCGCCTTCCATATCACAGCTTTTAATAATATAACTGGTTTGTTTTGAAAGTACATCACCTAAAATTTTTCCGCTTGTTGACGTATGGTTCTTTAAAATAGAATCTATACGCTTCATACCAATATGGGTTTCTTCATTGGCAATCCACTTTTCGTTGTTATTGAGTGTTAAACCTTCAAGTTGAATTGCTTGATGTTTGGTTGTGTTGTTTTTACATGAATAACAATTTAACAGTATCATTATAAGAATAACTGAATTTGATAGTAATCGTTTCATAATTAAAAATCTTTTTTCTTTGATTTGAATACAATGCGTAACACAGGCATTATAACCCAAATAGTTAGCATTACAAAAGATACGATTAAACCAAAACTTGTTCCGAAAAATTGTTTGAAAACGGCACCTGTATATCCTAATAAGGCCGAAATGTCTAATTTTAAAAGAATAAGTGTTCGCGATAAATCTATAGGATTTAGCATAGTGCCAATAAGCGATACTTTATCTAATGGATAATCTTCAAAGAAAATTAATGTCATTAAAAAGAGGCCATCATAAATAACCGCCAAGAACAACCAAAGTAAGATGGCATAACCAAAGCCTTTAATTTTATTCTCATTAGATAAGGCAATATTAAACGCTAATGCTGTAAAAATTAAAGTTAAAAATGTACCTGTGATTAGTAGTAGTGAAAAATCCCAAATGGCACTGCTTTCAAACAAGCCGTAGAATATAAAAGGAATGCCTAATCCTAAGATTAAACTCATAGATAGTGATAAGGCAACACCTAAATATTGTCCTAAGAATATGGACGAACGTTTAATAGGTTGTGCTAAAAGTAACTCTGTAAATTCCTGTGAATTATAATAATACATCACACCAAAAATGGTACCTATTAATGGTACTAAAACGATGATGACGTTCATTAAGGTAATAACAGCTTTTGATAAATCGTTATTCAAAAATAACAAGACAACACCTAATAGTAAATAAAAGGCGAAATACACGTAACTCCAGCGACTACGCATAAGGTCGTAAAAACTATATTTTAATATCTTAAGCATGGTTATCAGTTAATATAGACGCAATCGCATGTTCAAAATCGGGCTGATTGGTCTTGGTTTTTAATTTTTGAATAGAGCCTTTAAAGTAAATTTTTCCTTCAAGGATAAATACAATTTCATCTGAAATTTCTTCAACAAAACTCATGATGTGTGAGGTAATAAGAACTGTTTTTCCTTTGGCTTTTTCGGCTTTAATTAAATCTTTTAATCTAATGAGTGAAATTGGATCTAAACCGGAAGTTGGTTCGTCTAAAATCACAATTGGACTATCGAACATAAAGGTTAAAACGAGATTTACTTTTTGTTTGGTTCCTCCAGAGAGGTTTCCCAATTTTTTCTCTAAAAAAGGTTCTAATTTAAAAAGATCAATTAAGCGTTCGTCTTCATTGGTGGGTTTGCGTAAATCCTTAATCATTTTGATTAATTCTTTAACACGAAGGTTACTCGGAAAGTTGGCTATTTGGGGTAAGTAGTCGATTTTATGTCGGTATTCGGAATTCTTTTTAATGTTTTCGCCAAGCACAGTGATATGGCCTTTATCAGGAATTACCATACCTAAAACCGATTTTATTAAGGTAGTTTTACCAGAGCCATTTGGTCCAAGTACGGCAAAAATTCCACCTTCGCTAATGTTGAGGTCAACACCACTTAGTACTTGGTTTTTCCCGAATTTTTTATGTAGATTTTCTATGGTTACCATGTTAGTTTTTTTATTTGAGGGTTGTTGTCCAATAAGTCATCTGGTGTAAAAACAGGTGATACTTTTTCAGAAAAATCAATGATGTCTATAAACATACTTCGCAGTAAAATGATAGTTTCTGGCGTACGATTTACGATGTATGAAAATAGTTTTACGGGGCGGTAAGGGATATCTCCAATACCATTTTTATCTAAGTCGTAACCTGTGTAACTGCTCCAGTAATTTTTATCGAATTCATTATCATTGACTTTGCTATTGTAGGCAATATCAAAGGAATTATACAAAAAGTTGTTTTCTGTAAAGATGTTGGTGTAACAGGCGCCTTTAACTTTAATCGCCCAGCCATTATTTTCAAAGGTATTGTGCCTATAATTAATACGGTTAGAACCTTCTACATTAATACCAATGGTGTTGTCTTCAAAGGTGTTGCCTTTAATTTCGGCATCGTTAATTTCCTTAAGCAATAAGCCATAAGAGGCGGTTCCCCAATTTTCTTTAAAACTATTATTAAACATTTTTATACGTCTTGAAAACATCACAGCAACACCAGCCCCATTGTTTTCAAAGGTATTGTCTTCGTATAAATCGTCATTAGAAAACATAAAGTGTAAGCCGTAACGCACGTTTAAAGCACTGACGTTGTTCTTTATGGTGCAAAAATTAGAAAACTCTAAATAGATACCGTCTCTAACATGCTGCACAAAATTATGTTCAATCAGTACGTTTTTACTGTACCACAGTTGAATACCATTTCCGGAATTATATTCCTCTACAGCTTCACCAATTATTTTATTGTGAAAGACTTTACCATCTCTTGATTTTTCGATATAAATTCCGAAGAATAACTTTTCTAAAACCAAATTTTGAATCAAGAAATTTTTACTGTTTTTAACACGGATGGCTGCGTAATCTGCAGTATAACTATTACCAACATTAATGATGAATAAACCATCGACAGTAACATTATCTGAAATAATTGTAATGATTTCGCCTTTTAATTCACCATCAATAATTGGATAATTCTCACCAATGATGGTCAAGGGTTTATCAACGATAACATTATGTTCCTTATAGGTGCCTTTTTTAACGACAATGGTATCAAAATCCTTTGCTTGTGCAATACCATCGCTTAATGTTGAAATAGGGCAGGATTTGCAAACTTCAATAGTTTGGGCATAAGTAAATGGAGTCATTAAAATGACGGCTAATAAAGCTAAAATATGTTTCATGTTACTAGGCTTTAAATTTTGCTAGTAAGGTTTCCCAAGTGTATAATTGACCTCCTTTATCTGCTTGGACCTTTTCAGCATCTGACTTGTTTTTAAAGGCAGAAAGAAAGGCTCCCATGGGACTAGGAATTTGTTCGCTAATTAAAAAGGTGGCTTCTGTAGCATCAATTAGAACTTCGGGTTGTGTGTAGTTATTAGATAAGTACAATTGAATTTCAGTAGCGTCAAAATCCTTTATAAAGTTAATCATGCATTCAGTAGCATCAAACTTATATACTTTACCTTTTTGAGTTACAATTTCTGCGGCATGAACTTTATCTACAATAGTCATGGTGCAAAATTGACAACTGTCGCTTCCGTAATTTATGGGTTCTGGACCAACATTACAACTTAAAAACAGAAGTAGTAATACAAGGCTTGAATAGTGTTTTAGTGTTTGCATGAGTGTAGTGTTTTTTTAGATTACTATTATGGTGTTCTCAAACTTGCTTTTCTTCCTATCCAAAAAGCAATAAGGGTTAGTGCCATGCCAATAAACATAAGGTATCCGCCTATGTGAGGCCATGAGTCGACATCAAAATTTAGTAACTTTTTATAACCAATTAATGGTGGTTTGTAGGACATTGGTGTGCCATCTGGATTGGTTACTTTAATAATAGCGTGTGGGTCTAAATTTCCACCATAATCTACTAACCAATTGTTAAAGTCGTACATACCCAAAATACCAAGTATGGACATTAATAAAAACCAACCTAAAAAGTATTTATAATTTAACTTTTCAAAATAGCCTAATAGGCCAATAGCAACCCCTAAAATGGCCATGCCTAGAATAACTTTAGGAAAAACTGAAAACTCCCACATTTCTTCTGCTTTTGGGATTGTTTTCATGCCAATATAATGGTTTAAACCATCAATGTTTTGTAGATCAAATTCTTCAACACCTTTAATACCTTGAATATAGATATTCATTCCTAATGGATCAGGATATTGAGGTGCACCTAGCATAATGTTCCATAGAGGAAATTTAAAAAGCCCTAATAAGAGTAATGAACCTATAATCATTATAATTCCAGCCTTTTTCATAATATTCAGTATTATCTAATTTAATCATTCAGTTTATAGTGATTTAAAAAAGAAAGGCGAGAGCGACATGTCAACTCTCGCCTTATATTAGGGAAATAAACACTAAAACAAAATTTCCCTAAATTTTTAAAAGTAATTGACTATTCTCCTAGAGACCAAGACAATTCAATGTCGGAATTAGCAGGAGACACACGAACATAGCCTTGCATTTCTTGGTGTAATGCAGAACAGAAATCGGTACAATAAAATGGCCAAACACCTACTTTTTGAGGTTCCCAAGTTAAGGTTCTTGTTTGTCCTGGTGCGATTAGTAACTCAGCATTTCTAGCACCAATCATAGCAAAACCATGAGGGACATCGAAATCTTGTTCTAGGTTAGTAATATGAAAGAAGACCTTGTCTCCAACTTTTACACCTTCAATATTATCTGGTGAAAAGTGACTACGTATCATTGTCATATATACATGAACGTTTTTACCATCTCTAACAATTTTAGTGTCGGCATCGCTAAGTGCTTTTTTAGGATGTTCATTTTCAGATAACTTAAAGATTTTACGAGAGTTGTTTTTAACAATCTCTGCTGGAATAGCTGCGGCATAATGTGGTTCGCCATGTGTAGGGAAATCTAGAAGCAGTTCCATTTTGTCTCCAGAGATATCGTAAAGTTGTGCAGAGTGCTCCATTTCTGGACCTGTTGGTAAATAACGGTCTTTTGTTATTTTGTTCATGGCAAACATGTACTTTCCAAAAGGTTCTGCTGAGTTTCCGCCAGGTATGGTTAAGTGACCTACAGAGTAATAAGTTGGTTTTCTGTCAATAACTTCCCAGGTTCCTAATTTCCATTTTACAACTTCAGAAGAAATAAAGAAAGTGGTGTAAGCGTTGCCTTTTCCATCAAATTCAGTGTGTAAAGGTCCTAATCCTGGTTGTTCCACTGAGCCTGCTAAAACACCTTCGAAATTTAAAATTGGGATGTCATAAGCTTCACCAGCAAATTTTTCATTCTTAATAGCATCTAGCATTTTTGTAAATGAGTGTACAGTTAAATTAGCAGACAATTTACCATTACCCACAATGTACTCTCCAGAAGGATCTACGTCACATCCATGAGGTGATTTTGGTGTTGGAATTAAATAAACGGCTCCAGGAACTTCTGTTGGGTTAACGACACGTACTTCTTTTTTCATTGTAGAAGTAGCTGTGTGTGTGTCATCATCATATACGTTATGTGCGTATTCCGTTGGCATCATTGTGCCACCACCATTATTTACATATTCTTCAATTTTCTTCCAGTTTATAGCTGCGATAAAATCTTTATCATTTTGAGATGCATTCACCTCTAATAGAGAGTTGGCTTCTTCTGTGTTATATGTGGTGAAAAAGAACCAACCATGAGATTTTCCACGTCCAGGGTGTGATAAGTCATAGTTGAAACCTGGCATTAATACTTGGAATTTAATATCCATATGTCCATGTTCTGGATCTACAGAGATAAACGATAAAGCTCCTTTAAAGTTGCCTTTATAGTCTTTAATAGATATATCCTTTTGAGGAACTGGCACGGAAAAACGTGTTCCTGCTACAACATACTCTGTGTTTTCTGTTATAAAAGAAGAACTGTGGTTACCAGCACTATTTGGGACTTCGATAATTTCTTCAGTTTCAAAAGTGGTTAAACTAATTCTAGCAATACGAGGTGTGTTGTTACCATTAATAAAGACCCAGCGACCATCTAGTTTTCCTTTGGTTTGAGAAATGTCTGGGTGATGCGAATCGTCCCAAGGCACAAAACCATAAGAGGTTTCTAGCATAGGTTTCGTTTCTTCAGAATAGCCATAACCATTTGTTGGAAATTGAGAGAATACAGGGATTTCTTTAAACATTCGTCCTGATGGTAAACCATAAACGGTAAGGTTACCACTATAGCCACCAGAAATGAAGGCGTAATGGGAATCGTGTTCTCCAGGTGCTACATAAACTTTTTCTGCATTATTGCTAGATAAGGCACCAGAATTACTAGACTTATCGGCATTGTTGCAGCTTGTAAAAACGGCAAAAACCGCTACAATTGCAAGTGTTGATTTTAGTATTTTTTTCATTGTTTATCGTTTTAATTAGCGTTTGTATTATTCAGTTGGAGGCAATAAAACCTTGTCTATAACATGTACAATACCGTTGCCAGCTTTAATACTTGCTAATATTTTTGCACCTCCAATCATGGCTTCTCCGTCTACAACTTCTACCTTTACATAATCATTATTAGCCTGACCTAGTTTTTTAAATTTCTTTAAAAAGTCTTTAGAATAGTTTCCAGGAGTTACATGATACTTTAAAATATTAGCCAAAGCATCTTTGTTTTCAGGTTTTAATAAATTTTCAACAGTACCTTCTGGTAAAGCTGCAAAAGCTTCATTTGTTGGTGCAAAAACCATCAATGGTCCTGCGTTTACTAAAGCATTTTCTAATTGAGCGGCTTGTACAGCAGCAACTAAAGTCGTGTGGTCTTTAGAGCCCATAGCGATACTTAGCACGGTTGTGCTTCCGTCGTCTTCAATAAAGGCTTGGCCAGTTCGTTCAGTAGATTGTGTTTCGGTGGTTACGTCTGAAGACGAGGCTGAAGTGTCTTTGCTCGTGTCTTTACAAGAACAGAAAAGTATTGCGATTATAAAAACAAGAAACACATGTTTAATTGGTTTCATGGTTTATTATTTTAAGGTTCTGAAATATTCTAAGACAGCTCTAGCTTCTTCTTCAGTAAGATGTTGGTTAGCCATAGGAGCTCCATTAAATTCCATTAGTAAATCTTTGGCCAATGGATCTTCTTTAACCATTTGTTCTGGGTTTAAAATCATGTTCATAACCCATTCTGGAGTTCTTCTTTCTAAAATTCCTGTTGGAGCAGGACCAATAAATTTTTTGTCTGCCTTATGACAAGCGGTACACATTTTTGCGTAAACGTCCTTACCGTGCGCAGCCATATCTTGATCTATTTCTGCACCTAGTGTTATAGAGGTTATTGGTCCAACACCTTTGTTAGTAAGTTCTATACGTTGCGAAGCTGCAACTTTCTTTTCTACTTTGGTTGGTGCTTTTTTACCGTAACCTGTTTCTTCTTTCTTCTTGTCGTTACCACCACAACTAAACACAGTTGCAATAGCAATCATTGATAATAGTTTTAAATATTTTCTCATCGTTCTAGATTTAAGTTTAGCAAATTTAGAGTGCATGCTACAATAAAAACATGACTTATGTCATATTTAAGACTTATTTATCCTATTTGAGAAAATAAATCAAGAATACATCAAATGGGTTTGATTTTGAGTTGTTTATGTGAATTTTAAATTGAGAATAAAATTAGAGAAAGCCTCTTAAACAGAGTTCTGTGACATCAGTTTAATATGAATGTTATAAAACTCTATTTAAGGTATTTTAGTAACATTAAGAATCAATGTATTTTACCTTATAAGGTATTAAAAAAGGAAAAGAGAGAGTGTTTAGTTTAAAATCTAAATCTAACAAATGGCATCCATGCTTCGGAATAAATACTCTTGTCTTTATCATAGAGTACATCATATCTAATACCAATAGTTACATTTCTACTGGTGTAACCTGCTCCTATAAATAAGGCAGGATACCAATAGTCTTCTTCAAGATTTGTTATAAACCTATCGTCAAATTTTCGGTTTACATGTAGTTGTTCAAATTCTGTTGAAATCTGAATGTCATTGATTGGATTAAAAAGCCCAATAATACTTCCTCCTAAAACCGTAGATTTAAAAACATTTTTTTGCGAGCTGTATGAAAAATTAAGGCCAACACCTGTTGCTACATAAGGGTTGAACCTATAAACTGCATTAGGAGAAATAGCACCACTAAAAAAACCATCGCCAAAGTTAAGGCCAAGGCCACCACCAAATTCTACATTCCTCCAAAAGCTCTGATTATTAGGTCTTTGGTCTTGTGAGAATGCACTTGTGCTGCAAAGGCAAATAGAGATAGTAATAAGTAAAGATTTTGTTAAGGAAATGAAATTGTTATTCATAATAATTGGGAGCGTTAATTTCTATATGTTATAAATATAATAAATCCTTATCTATATTTAGTAAAAGTTGTATTTTTGAATAAATTATGTTGAAACGAAAACGTCTCAAAAAGTATAATGGATAAATATTCCTTTCTCAACGCGGCACACACAGCTTATTTTGCTGACCTATACGACCAATACCTAAAAAACCCAGATTCTGTAGAACCAAGTTGGCGTGCCTTTTTTCAAGGTTACGACTTTGGATCCGAAAATTACGGATTAGATGGTGAAATTGTAGAAGGTGTTTCTACACAAATACCAGAACAGGTTCAAAAAGAATTTCAAGTTTTAAAGCTTATTGATGGCTACAGGAGTAGAGGTCATTTGTTTACTAAAACAAATCCTGTACGTGCAAGACGTAAATATGCACCAACCTTAGAAATTGAAAACTTCGGATTGTCAAAAAATGATTTGCAAAGCACTTTCTCAGCAGGAGAAGTGTTAGGTTTAGGATCTACAACGTTGCAAGTTATTATTGATCACTTAGAAAAAGTGTATTGTGAATCTATTGGTGTAGAGTATATGTACATCAGAAAACCTGAAGAAATTAAATGGATTCAGCAGAAGCTTAATGTCAATGACAATCATCCGCAGTTCACGCCAGATCAGAAGAAAACAATTTTAAGAAAACTGAATGAAGCGGTTTCTTTTGAAAACTTTTTACATACTAAATATGTAGGTCAAAAACGTTTTTCTTTAGAAGGAGGCGAGGCCTTAATTCCGGCTTTAGATGCTTTAATTGAGCATGCTTCTGGTTATGATGTAAAAGAATTTGTAATGGGAATGGCCCATCGTGGTCGTTTAAGTACCTTAACAAATATCTTCGGTAAATCTGCAAAAGATATTTTTAGCGAGTTTGATGGTAAAGATTACGAGCAAGAAGTTTTTGATGGTGATGTTAAGTACCATTTAGGTTGGACTAGCGATCGTGTTAGTGATGCAGGTAAAAAAATTAATCTAAATATAGCACCAAACCCTTCACACTTAGAAACGGTTGGAGCTGTTGTAGAAGGAATTGTTAGAGCTAAACAAGACGACAAATATTCTGATAACCCATCTCAAGTATTACCTATTATTGTTCATGGTGATGCTGCAATTGCAGGTCAAGGTTTAGTATATGAGTTGATTCAAATGGCGCAACTCGATGGATACAAAACCAATGGAACGATACATATTGTAGTTAATAACCAAATTGGTTTTACTACTAATTATTTAGATGCACGTTCTAGTACGTATTGTACAGATGTTGGTAAGGTTACACTTTCACCTGTTTTGCATGTAAACGCAGATGATGTTGAAGCTGTAGTACATGCTACATTATTTGCATTACATTTTAGAATGAAATTTAAGCGTGATGTCTTTATTGATATGCTAGGGTATAGAAAATATGGACATAATGAAGGTGATGAGCCTAAATTTACACAGCCATTATTATACAAAGCAATAGCAAAGCACAATAATCCAAGAGATATTTATGCGCAGCGATTAATGAATGAAGGAGTTATTGATAAAGACTTTGTTACTAAAATAGAAAAAGAATACAAGGATAAGCTTGAAGAAAAACTTGAAGATTCTCGTAAGATAAAGAAAACAGAGATTACTCCATTTATGCAAAATGAATGGGTAGATTTTAAAACTGCAGAAGAAGATAAAATGATGCTTCCTGTAGATACTCGTTATCCTAAGGAAAGACTAGAGAATATTACAAAATCCATTTCTAATTTACCAAAGGATAAGAAATTTATTAGAAAGATTCAGCGCTTAATTGAATCGAGACAAACGATGTTTGATGAAAATCGTTTGGATTGGGCAATGGCAGAACATTTAGCTTATGGCTCTATTTTGTTAGAAGGTAATGATGTTCGTATATCAGGCCAAGATGTAGAACGTGGTACGTTTTCGCATCGTCATGCTGTTGTTAAAGTTGAAGATAGTGAGGAGGAAATTATTCTTCACAATACTTTAAGTGATACCCAAGGGAAGTTTTTCATCTATAACTCATTATTATCTGAATACGGAGTTGTAGGTTTTGATTATGGTTATGCTATGGCAAGTCCTAAAACATTAACTATATGGGAAGCTCAGTTTGGTGATTTTAGCAACGGAGCACAAATAATGTTAGATCAATATATTTCTGCTGCAGAAGATAAATGGAAACTCCAAAACGGATTGGTGATGTTATTACCTCACGGTTATGAAGGTCAAGGAGCAGAACATTCTTCGGCACGTATGGAGCGCTATTTACAATTATGTGCAAAAGATAACATGTTTGTAGCAGATTGTACAACACCTGCTAACATGTTTCATTTATTAAGAAGACAAATGATAGCCGATTACAGAAAGCCGTTAATTGTTTTTACACCTAAGAGTTTGTTACGCCACCCAAAAGTAGTGTCTGCAGTAGATGAATTTGCAAACGGAAGTTTTAAAATGCTAATTGATGATGCTAATGCTAAAGCTGATAAAGTGAAAACATTAGTTTTTATGACTGGTAAGTTTTATTATGACTTATTAGAAGCGCAGGAAAAACTGGGAAGAGAAGATGTTGCATTAGTAAGAATAGAGCAATTATTTCCATTACCAGCAGAAGACATTAGAGCTGTTTTAGCAAAGTATAAAAACGCAGAAGATATTGTTTGGGCTCAAGAAGAACCAAGAAACATGGGAGCTTATAGTCATATGTTAATGCATTTAGATGAAGCTAAGCAATTTAGAGTGGCAAGTAGAAGGCCTTATGGAGCTCCAGCAGCTGGTAGTTCTGTTCGTTCTAAAAAGAGACACCAAGAGGTTATAGATTACGTTTTTGATATCACCAAAAACAACCAGAGATAAAAAGAGAATTAATACAACGCAAATTAGAGCTTAAATAAAACAATAAAGCATGATTTTAGAAATGAAAGTGCCTTCACCAGGCGAATCAATTACTGAGGTAGAAATTGCAGAATGGTTAGTGCAAGATGGTGACTATGTAGAAAAAGACCAAGCCATTGCTGAGGTAGATAGTGACAAAGCAACTTTAGAGTTGCCAGCAGAAGCTAGTGGAACAATTACACTAAAAGCCAAGGAAGGTGATGCCGTTGCTGTTGGTGCTATAGTTTGTTTAATTGATACTAGCGCAGCAAAACCAGAAGGTGGTGAAGCACCAGCTGAAGAAGCTAAGGTAGAGCAAGCTCCTAAAAAAGAAGAGTCAAAACCAACTACAGCAGCGTCTAAAACTTATGCAACAGGAACTGCAAGCCCTGCCGCTAAAAAAGTGTTAGCTGAAAAAGGAATTGATGCAAGTTCTATTTCGGGAACTGGAAAAGATGGTCGTATTACCAAAGATGATGCTGTAAACGCAGTGCCATCTATGGGAACTCCAACAGGAGGTAATAGAGGAACTACACGTAGTAAAATGTCAATGTTACGTCGTAAAGTTGCTGAGCGATTAGTAGAAGCTAAAAACACAACAGCAATGTTAACCACATTTAATGAGGTTAATATGACGCCAATATTTGAATTACGTAAGCAGTATAAAGAAGACTTTAAGGCTAAGCATGGTGTTAGTCTTGGATTTATGAGCTTCTTTTCTTTAGCGGTAGTTAGAGCATTAAAAATGTATCCTGCTGTAAACTCAATGATAGATGGTAAGGAAATGTTGACTTACGATTTTGTAGATATAAGTATTGCAGTTTCAGGTCCAAAAGGATTAATGGTGCCAGTAATTAGAAATGCTGAGAATTTATCATTTAGAGGTATAGAATCTGAAGTTAAACGTTTGGCATTAAGAGCTAGAGATGGTCAGATCACTGTAGATGAAATGACAGGCGGTACATTTACTATTACTAATGGTGGAGTATTTGGTAGTATGTTATCGACACCCATTATTAACCCACCTCAAAGTGGAATTTTAGGAATGCATAATATTATTGAGCGTCCTATAGCTGTAAATGGTAATGTTGAAATTCATCCAATGATGTATGTGGCCTTATCTTATGATCACAGAATTATTGATGGTAAAGAATCTGTAGGTTTCTTAGTCGCTGTAAAAGAAGCATTAGAAAATCCAGAAGAATTATTAATGGATAATAACATAAAGAAGGCTTTAGAGATGTAAATCTTAAGCTAATAAAATTTAAAAAGCGCAATTCCATTGGAATTGCGCTTTTTTTACTCCTAACTAACAAGAGATTAACTAACTGAAAAAATTAACGGCAATATTTGCTGAGATAATAATTATAGAACTTACTATTAGCAAGATGATAAAAATTTTGTCCCTTTTTGTAGATGATTCATTTTTCATTGTTTCCATAATATGATGGTTTTAGAAAAGTCCTGAATTATAAGTTAATTCAGAGCAGTAAGAATTTAATTTGAGGTGTTAATTAATAGCTGATGTAAATTTCTGAATAAATGTGATACCATACTATACGTAACTTTACGTATTTTTTATAAAAAAAAGTCTCGGACAAATGTCCGAGACTTAAATAATCCCCTAAGAACTAACTAATAGCTCGTTATTAACCCTTAATTAATAACAGCGATTCAATTAAATAATAATAAAATCACTGATGTAAAGGTCTGAATAAATGTGGTACCATACTATACGTAACTTTACGTATTTTTTAAATTAATTTAGGTTTGAGTATTTAAAAAATCTGAATTTTCCTTAGCCCATATAAGCAGACTGTTTTGTTTGCTTTCTAATTTTAACTTCTTTATAATATTGCTTTTGTGCTTTTCTACGGTTCTAGTAGATATGTTAAGTAGGTTTGCAATTTCAACACCTGTTTTATTGTTAGATATTAATTTAACAATATTTTGTTCGTGTTTAGTTAATGCTTCAAAATATTTAGGAGGTTCTTGTAGTTCTATAAATTTTAGTAAGTCTGGACTAAAATAGGTTTTATTTTTAATAACAGACGCTATACAATTTTCAATTTCCTCGAGGGCAAATTCTTTTAAGATATAACCATAAGCGCCTAATGCTTTAGCATCATTGTAGGTTTTTTCATCTTTTTCAAAAGTAATAAGTATAATTTTAGTTGGTAGTTTGTCTGCTTTACATTTTTCTGCAATTTCAAGGCCAGTAAAAAAAGGCATTTTAATATCTAAAACAGCAATATCGGGAGTATGAGCTTTAATTAAAGCTAGAGCTTCTTTTCCATTTTTAGCACTTGCTAAAACATTGAATTTTTTTTCAATTAAAAAATCTTGAAGACCTTTAAGTACAAGCGGATGGTCATCTGCTATAATGATGGTAGGGTTCATTTGGCTATTAATTCAACTAAAATATAGTGTTGTGTGAATATACTAAGAATCCTTTGCTTATAAAATTTCTTTTAATTTTAAATATAGATATTTTTTTTCGTAGTCTATAATGGCTTTACCTTTTTTTAAGATATCAGCTCCAATGATACCATCTACAGGTTGTGCATTATGGCTGATAAGTCCTGTGTTAACATGAGTAAGATTAAATAGTATTAAAGCCACACGTTTCTTTTTCCATTTTCCAATTTTTAAATCGTTTGATTTAGAAATCTTAGTCATCATATTAGTGGCGCCAGCACCAACCGCTTTAATTTCAGAATCTTTTACTCTTAAATTGAAACGCTCAATGGCTTCAAAACCAACACAGCTGCTAGAGGCGCCTGTATCTAAAATAAATCGTCCTTTAATACCATTAATAGATGCCTTTATTTCAAAATGATTTGTCTTTGTGAGCTTTAGCTTAATTTTAGAATACCCTTTTTCAATTAGGAAGTCTTTTAGTGTTTCCATTTTTTCAATTTGTACAAATATAAGAATTGGTATCATACTGTAAACGCTTACTTTTGCAATATGATTATTACAGATACACATACCCATTTATATAGTGAAGCTTTTGATGAGGATAGAGCAGAAATGATCCATAGAGCTATTGATGCAAATGTTAAACGGTTTTTTATTCCTGCGATAGATTCTACTTATACAGCATCTATGCTTCAATTAGAAAAAGATTTCCCTGAACATGTATTTTTAATGATGGGATTGCATCCAACGCATGTTAAAGAAAATTATAAAGATGAGTTAGCTCATGTAGAAGCACAGTTAGCGGCAAGGTCTTTCTATGCCATAGGAGAAATAGGTATAGATTTATATTGGGATAAATCTACTTTAGATATTCAGATAGAAGCTTTTAGACATCAAATACATTTAGCCAAACAATATCAATTGCCAATAGTAATTCATTGTAGAGAAGCTTTTGATGAAATTTTTGAAGTTTTAGAACAAGAAAAGTCAGATGATTTGTATGGAATTTTTCATTGCTTTACAGGAAATTTAGAACAAGCACAAAAAGCCATTTCGTATAATATGAAATTGGGTATTGGGGGAGTTGTTACGTTTAAGAATGGTAAAATAGATCAGTTTATCAATCAAATAAACTTAAAGCATATTGTTTTAGAAACCGACTCTCCTTATTTAGCACCAAAACCATATCGTGGAAAACGAAATGAAAGCTCATACATATACAAGGTATTAGAAAAGTTAGCCGAACTTTATCAAATGAGTGCAGATGAAGTTGCACATATTACTACAGAAAATTCAAAAGCTATATTCGGAATTTAAAATGACAACACAACCACACATTCTACTAATTTACACCGGAGGAACCATTGGTATGATTAAAGACGCATTTACTGGTGCGCTAAAAGCATTCGATTTTGATAGTTTGCTTATTAAAATTCCAGAATTACGTCTTTTGGATTGTACGATTAAAACAATTTCTTTTGAAGAACCCATTGATTCATCTAATATGAATCCTAAATATTGGGCAGATATTGCTAGTATTATTGGAGATAATTATGATAAGTTTGATGGTTTTGTAGTGTTACACGGTAGTGATACAATGAGTTACTCTGCTTCTGCGCTTAGTTTTATGTTAGAGAATCTTGCAAAACCAGTGATATTTACAGGTTCTCAGTTGCCTATAGGAGATTTGCGAACAGATGCTAAGGAAAATTTAATTACATCTATTCAGATGGCATCACTTCAAGATAATGGAGTGCCAGTAATTAGAGAGGTTGGTCTTTATTTTGAATATAAATTATATAGAGGTAATAGAACCACAAAAGTAAATGCTGAACATTTTGAAGCATTTGAGTCGCTCAATTATCCACATTTAGCTGAGTCAGGAGTACACTTAAATGTAAATACAAAACAGCTTTGGAAGCCTATACCTAATACAGAACTCATTGTACGTACTGTTATGGATTCTGATATAGGTGTTTTAAAATTGTTTCCAGGAATATCTAGACCAATTTGCGAAGCTATTCTAAAGAGTAAGCTAATAAAAGGACTAATTATTGAGAGCTATGGTTCTGGGAATGCAACAACAGAATCTTGGTTTATTCAAGCATTGGAAAACGCGATTAAGAATGGACTACATATTGTAAATGTTACGCAATGTATTGGAGGTAGTGTAAACATGGGACAGTATGAAACAAGTTCACAGTTAAAATCTATTGGAGTTATCTCTGGGAAAGATATCACTACAGAGGCTGCAATAGCTAAAATGATGTACCTTTTAGGGGAAAAAGTAGAAGCTGAAAAATTTCAATTTTATTTTGAAACACCTCTAAGAGGAGAAATGTCTTAAAAATAACATTATAAATTTTAGGGTTTGAAGTTTTTTTCGTTATTTGGCATCGTGTAATTTTAAATATAAATTACAGAGAGGTGGCCGAGTGGTCGAAGGCGCACGCCTGGAAAGTGTGTATACTCCAAAAGGGTATCGAGGGTTCGAATCCCTTCCTCTCTGCTGATATTTTATGATAGAATTACATATTTTTTTTTATCTTTAACACTTTAACTAATAAAATTAAGATTCAGAACAATGAAAAGATTATTTTCTATCCTTGCCATAACATGTTTAATGGCTATCGGAACTGTTAATGCAAACGCAACAACAGCCTTTGCAAGCGCAACAGCAACTGTAACAACTGTAACTCAAGACGACGCTGCGGCAGAAGACTTGACGTTTCATCAAGAATTAAAAAAGCGTTTTATAGAAGGTGGTCCAGGCTTTATGGGTATTGTACTACTATGTTTAATTCTTGGATTAGCAATTGCTATTGAAAGAATTATCTTTTTAAATCTATCAACAACAAACACAAAGAAATTAACTCAAAATGTAGAAGATGCACTAAACTCAGGTGGTATTGAAGCTGCTAAGGAAGTATGTAGAAATACAAAAGGACCTGTTGCCTCTATATTCTATCAAGGTTTAGACAGAGCAGACGAAGATATCGATGCTGCTGAAAAAGCTGTTGTAGCTTACGGTGGAGTACAAATGGGACAATTAGAAAAGAATGTATCTTGGATTTCTTTATTTATCGCTTTGGCACCAATGCTTGGTTTCATGGGTACGGTAATTGGTATGATTCAAGCCTTCGATAAAATTGAAGCAGCTGGTGATATGCAACCTTCTTTAGTAGCAGGTGGTATTAAAGTAGCACTTTTAACAACAGTATTTGGTCTTATTGTAGCAATTATACTTCAAATTTTTTATAATTATATCATCGCTAAGATAGATAGCATTGTAAATGATATGGAAGATGCATCAATTACATTGATGGATTTATTAGTAAGACACAAAAAATAAAAAACAATTATGCACAAAATATTAAAAATAGTAGCCGCTGTTTTAAGTTTAATTGGAATTGTATCTCTGATTAGAATTATCTCAGCTGGTGACGAAGCCATCAAAACAGGTGGAGAAGACGGTCTCTTTGAGCCTATGGCTTGGGTAGGTTATATTATCTTAGGTCTAACAGTATTGTTTGTTTTAGTTTTTGTATTAAAAAACTTGTTTACAAATACTTCAGATTTAAAGAATACACTTATAGGTGTAGGTGCATTTGTTGCTGTATTAGTTGTTTCTTATGCACTATCAGGTAGTGATTTACCGTTAGAATATAAAAATGGAGATACTATCGCTACATCTGGTGAATCTACTATGGTTGGAGCTGGTTTAATTGCGTTCTATATATTATTAGCAGTTGCTGCTATAACCATGATTTTCTCAGGAGTTAAAAAAGTAATTAGTAAATAATATAGTATGGCAAAAAGAGCAGCACCCGAAGTAAATGCAGGATCAATGGCTGACATTGCTTTCTTACTACTTATCTTTTTCTTAGTAACAACAACGATAGAGAAAGACAAAGGATTATTAAGAAGTTTGCCACCTATTGATGACACAGAAGTTGAACCGCCTATTATTAAACAAAAAAATCTATTTACTGTTTTAATAAATCGTAATAACCAATTGTTAGTTGAAGACGAGCAAATGGAATTAAAAGATTTAAGACAAGCAGCAATTGACTTTTTAGATAACGGAGGTGGTACAAATGCCGCAGGAGAATCTTGTGATTATTGTAAAGGAAAACGTTTAGAGGATTCCTCTGACCATCCTGATAAAGCAATTATCTCTATGAAGCATGATAGAGAAACTTCTTACGAGCAGTACATGGATGTACAAAACGAATTAGTCGCTGCTTACAATGTTCTTAGAGAACGTGAAGCAACACGACTATACAAAAAGTATTATCCAGATGCAGATAAAGTGTTTACTGCAATGCTAGAAGAAAAAGAGAAGAATCAATTTAATAAGGATGAAAAGCTTAATGAACGTATTGAAACCATTAAGAAATTATTCCCAATGAAATTGTCTGAAGCAGAACCTGATAAAAATTAAAAGAAACAAATATGTCTAAATTTAGAAATAAAGATAAAGGTGAATTGCCAGCGATTTCAACGGCATCACTTCCAGATATTGTATTTATGTTGCTTTTCTTTTTTATGGTTGCAACTGTAATGAGAGATAGTTCTTTAATGATTGAAAACAGATTGCCAAGTGCAGATCAAGTTGAAAAATTAAAAAAGGACAGAACCGTATTTATATATGGTGGTAAACCAAGTAGTCAGTATAAGCAATTTGGAGAAGAACCAAGAATTCAATTCAATGATGCTTTTATTGGTGTAGATGATGTTAGACCTTCAGTTATTCAGGCTATTTCTGAATTAAATGAAGATTTACAAAGTAAAGTTGTTATTGGTTTAAAGATTGACAAAGAAACCAATGCCGGTTTAGTGTCAGATATTAAGCAAGAGTTACGTAAAGCAAATGCATTAAAAGTAATGTACATTGCAAATACAAAAACTGAGAATTAATATAGATTCTTAATTTTATAGATAAAACGTCCTGAGTAATCGGGACGTTTTTTTGTTTAATAGATATTAAAGATTTCGTAGTTTTATAAACATGAAAAAGTATATTTTTCTTTTACTAATATGTTCCGTATTCATTGGGTTTTCTCAAAATGAAGATATTGATAATAGATATAAGTCAGAACTTTATAAAGATTATAGAGAAGATCAATTCTACGCCTCAGTAACCTATAATTTGATTAATGAAAAACCAGATGGAATTTCTCAAAATGGATTTTCTTCAGGCTTTCATTTAGGTTTTATTAGAGATATGCCAATTAACGAACGCCGTAATGTTGCCATAGGATTAGGTTTAGGGATCTCTTCAAATTCATATAATCAGAAAAATATACTCATTGAAGAGGGTAATAATGGAATTGAATTTAACAGTATTGACGAAAGTGAGTATAATGTTTCAAAAAATAAATTTACAACCTATTTGCTCGAAGTTCCTTTAGAAATTAGATGGAGAACTTCTAATGCAACAGATTATAACTTTTGGCGTATATACACAGGTTTTAAAGTAGGCTATTTGCTGTATAATTCTACAAAGTTTATGAGTGAAGTAGAAAATGTAAAACTCTCTAATATTGACAGTTTTAATAAGTTTCAATATGGCTTAACTTTAAGTGCAGGATATAGTACTTGGAACTTTCATGTGTATTACGGATTAAATCCAATTTTTGATTCCAATTCAAAACTCAACACTAAAACTATAGACATGAAATCCTTAAAAATTGGACTTATGTTTTATATTCTATAGCCAATAACTGCATAAAAAAAGTTGAGGAGTAACTCCTGTAAAAATCCCTAAAATTAACTCTTGGTTTGTATGCGCTTTTAAATGCAAACGCGATGTAGCAATAGCCCCTAAAATAATCATCATAAGTGCAATAGAGCCGTTTATATTTATATGATAGTGTATACCTATAGCAATCGCAAACATCAAAAAACCTGAAGCTGCAATCATATGAATACTTGCTTTTATTTTAAAAATAGCCAGTATTAAACAGGTTAGTGTGGAGCAAAGAATCCCTAAAAAGAAGTAGTATAATTCAATAATTTCGCTTGGTGTTAATACGCGTATTAGAATCAGTAGAATAATAATACAATTTATAAACAACGGAATTAGGCGCTCTTTTGTACTCTTTAAATAGATAGAATCAACTTTATTAATCGTTTTAAGTAGAAAGAAAAGTAGAATAGGTAAAATGATAGTAAGAATAACAATCGAAAAAATTTTAGCCTTCATAACAGGCTCTGGAATAAATCGAGGTGTTTTAGAAAAATAAAACAGCAGACCTAATAATGGCATAATCAATGGGTGAAACACAAACGATATGCTCTTTAAAATAAAGTTTTTCATCCAATGTTTCTTATAATTCCTTTCTTAAACGCGCTACAGGTATGTCTAATTGTTCTCTGTATTTAGCAACAGTACGTCTAGCAATTGGATAGCCTTTTTCTTTTAATATTTTTGAAAGTGCTTCATCTGTCATTGGTTTCTTTTTACTTTCTTCTTCAATAACAGTTTCAAGGATTTTTTTAATTTCTCTTGTAGAGACTTCTTCACCTTGGTCATTGGTCATAGATTCCGAAAAGAATTCTTTTATCAATTTTGTGCCATAAGGTGTGTCTACATACTTACTATTAGCTACTCGTGATATTGTAGAAACATCCATTTCAATTTCGTCAGCAATATCTTTTAATATCATAGGACGTAAATTACGCTCATCACCTGTTAAGAAGTATTCTTTTTGGTAATGCATAATAGAACTCATAGTTACAAATAAAGTCTGCTGACGTTGTCTTACGGCCTCAATAAACCACTTTGCAGCATCTAACTTTTGTTTAATAAACATAACAGCATCTTTTTGGGCTTTAGACTTATCTTTAGTCTCTTTATAGCCTTTAAGCATGTTATTATATTCTCTAGACACATGAAGCTCAGGAGCATTCCTGCCATTAAGCGTAAGTTCTAATTCTCCATCTACAATTCTTATCGCAAAGTCAGGAACAATATGCTCAACAATTTTGTTATTTCCAGCATAAGAACCACCTGGCTTTGGGTTAAGTCGTTCTATTTCTTCAATTGCACCTTTGAGTTGTTCTTCATCAATGTTGAATTTCTGCATTAATTTTTTATAATGCTTTTTTGTGAATTGATCAAAGCCATTATCAATAATAGTAGTAGCTAACTCTACATCTGGAGATTGTTCTTTTCGATGTAATTGGATACTTAAACACTCTTGAAGGTTACGAGCACCAACACCAGCAGGATCTAATTGATGCACAATTTGTAAAACCTTTTCAACTTCTTCTTCTGTTGTATAGACATTTTGTGTAAAGGCTAAATCGTCTGTAATATCGGATAATGCACGACGTATATAACCACTTTCATCAACACTACCAACTAAGAAATAGGCAATTTCTTCTTCTTGATCAGATAAACGAAAGGTGTTTAATTGATTTATTAAATGTTGTGTAAACGAAGTTCCTGCAGCATAAGGTACTGATTTATCTTCGTCATCTGCACTATAGTTATTGGCTTGGGTACGATATTCAGGAATTTCGTCGTCACTTAAATATTCATCAATATTAATGTCATCTGCTTCAATAGTTTCGCTGTCATTGAAATCTTCCTCAGAATTATCGAACTCATCAAAATTATCTTCAGATGTTTCTGATTCTTTTCCAGTATCTAAGGCAGGATTTTCTTCTAATTCTTGTTTTAAACGTTGTTCAAAAGCTTGTGTAGGCAACTGAATCAACTTCATAAGTTGAATTTGTTGCGGAGAGAGCTTTTGTGAAAGCTTAAATGATAAAAATTGCTTTAGAGACATAAAATTTCTGTTGATTATAAATGTAATAAAAAAACCTGATAGGTTTCTAAAACCTATCAGGATTATCATTTAACAATTAAAATTCAGCGTTCTGCGGTGTTCTAGGATAAGGGATGACATCTCTAATATTACCCATTCCTGTTGCAAACATAACCAAACGCTCAAAACCTAATCCAAACCCGGAGTGCACAGCAGTTCCGTATTTACGTAAATCTAAATACCACCATAATTCTTTCTCATCAATGTCTAAGGCTTTCATCTTTTCTTTTAAAACGTCTAAACGTTCTTCTCTTTGAGACCCTCCAACCATTTCACCTATACCAGGAAATAAAATATCCATCGCTCTTACAGTTTCTCTTCCTTTGCTGTCTGGCTCGTTTAAACGCATGTAAAAGGCTTTAATATTTGCTGGATAATCAAATAATATTACAGGACACTTAAAGTGCTTTTCTACTAAGAAACGCTCGTGCTCAGATTGTAAATCTGCTCCCCATTCTTTAATGATATAATTGAATTTCTTCTTTTTATTTGGCTTAGAGTTTCTTAAAATATCAATGGCTTCGGTATAGCTAACACGCTTAAAGTTATTATCAACTACGAACTTAATTTTTTCAATTAAACTCATATCGCTACGCTCTGCCTGTGGTTTTGTTTTTTCTTCGTCTAGTAAACGTTTTTCTAAAAACTCTAAATCTTCTTTATTGTTTTCAAGTACATAACTTAAAACAGACTTCATAAAATCTTCAGCCAAATCCATGTTGCCCGCTAAATCCATAAAAGCAACTTCTGGTTCAATCATCCAAAATTCGGCCAAATGGCGCGATGTATTAGAGTTTTCGGCTCTAAAGGTTGGTCCAAAAGTATAAACCTTTCCTAGAGACATGGCGTAAGTTTCGGCTTCCAACTGACCAGAAACAGTTAGGTTAGTTTCTTTTCCAAAGAAATCTTCTTTGTAATTTACAGAACCATCTTCGTTTAATGGCAGATTTTTTACATCTAAATTCGTTACTTTAAACATTTCACCAGCACCTTCAGCATCACTTCCTGTTATAATTGGTGTATGCATGTAATTAAAGCCATTCTCATTAAAATATTTGTGAACTGCAAATGATAATGACGAACGTAAACGCATTACAGCACTAAAGGTGTTTGTTCTAGTACGTAAATGCGCATTTTCTCTTAAGAATTCAAACGAATGCTTTTTAGGTTGAATAGGGTAGGTTTCAGGATCAGAATCACCTAAAACTTCTAATGTTTTTACAACAATTTCAACGGACTGTCCTTTTCCTTGACTTTCTACAAGTTCTCCTGTAACATGAATAGCAGCTCCTGTAGTAATACGCTTTAAAAGTGCTTCGTCAAAATTTTCAAAATCGACAACACATTGAATATTATTTATGGTAGAACCGTCGTTTAAGGCAATAAATCGGTTAGCTCTAAAGGTTCTTACCCAACCTTTTATGGTAACATCTTGTAAGGTGACGTCTTGCGATAATAATTGTGCTACAGTTTTTGAAGTCATTGTTTAATAATTTTGAATGCTAATATATTGTTAATCTTAATTTTCTTTATGGTCTTCAGTTTCATCTTCTGAAGGAATAATATTTATTGAAGGCTCTCTTAAAACTTCCTTATTGGCAATATTACGCTCTAAAGATAATAATAGTGAAGGTAATAATAGTAAGTTAGAAAGCATAGCAAATAATAGTGTTATAGATACTAAAGCTCCTAAAGCTACTGTACCTCCAAAACTAGAAATTGTAAATACCGAAAACCCAAAGAATAATACTATAGAGGTGTAAATCATACTCACACCAGTTTCTCTAAGTGCTGCGTAAACCGATTTTCTAATTTTCCAATGGTTGGCTTGTAATTCTTGTCTGTATTTTGCCAAAAAGTGAATGGTGTCATCTACAGAAATACCAAAAGCAATACTAAATACTAATATTGTTGATGGTTTAATAGGAACTCCAACATATCCCATTAAACCTGCTGTAACTAAAAGTGGTAATAGGTTGGGGATTAATGAAACTACAATCATTCTAAAAGAACGGAAAAGGTAGGCCATAAATAAGGCTATAAGTACAATGGCAAGTGTTAATGAAATGATTAAATTTTTAACCAAATATTTAGTTCCTTTTTGAAAAACTAAAGCTTTTCCTGTCATAATAACCTCATAACGTTCTTCTGGAAACAACTTGTTTATTTCTGTTTGAAGATCTTCTTGAATACGCTCCATCTTATCCGTACCAATATCTTTCATAAAGGTAGTAATACGTGCATATTGCCCTGTACTATCTACAAAATTGCTCAACATATCAACATTAGAGGTTGAGTTTTTAGCATAAGATAAGATAAATGTGTTCTCTTGGCTTGAAGGTAATTGGTAATATTTTGGATTGCCATTGTAATAGGCTTGCTTGCTATATTTCACTAAGCTAACTACAGAAATTGGACGCGATAGTTCTGGTATATCATTAATGAGTTCTTCTAGCTCTTCCATTCGTTTTAAAGTGGCTAGTTTCATCACCCCTTTTTTACGTTTGGTATCTATCATAATTTCTAATGGCATAATACCATTAAATTCAGATTCAAAAAACCTAATATCATTAAAGAAATCAGTGTCTTGCGGCATATCTTCAATAAGACTACCAGAAATTTTAATCTGATGAATCCCAATAATACTACCAACAATTAAAATAAGTGCTGTGATATAGATGGTAATTTTTCTGTGCTTTACCATACGTTCCATCCAATCTACAAAAGCACCAATCCAGCGTTTATTTAAATGTTCTAAATGACGTTCTTTAGGATAAGGTAGAAATGTGTATAGAATAGGGATAATGAGTAAACACAGCATGAAAATTGCCAAAATGCTCAATGATGCTACAATTCCAAATTCTTTTAGGAGCTTACTTTCTGTAAGTATAAATGTAGCAAAACCAGAAGCTGTGGTTACATTGGTCATTAAAGTTGCATTACCAACTTTAGTAATAACACGTTGTAAAGATTTTACTTTGTTACCATGCGATTTTACTTCTTGTTGGTATTTGTTAATTAAGAACACACAGTTTGGAATACCAATAACAATTATTAGAGGCGGAATCAATGCCGTTAGGACTGTAATTTCATAACCGAGTAAACCTATAATTCCAAAGGTCCACATTACTCCAAAACAAACCACAATAAGCGAAATAAAAGTGGCTCTAAACGACCTAAAGAAAAGAAAAAATATTAGAGAGGTTACAAAAAGCGCCGCACCAATAAAAATAGGGATTTCATCAACAATACTTGTTGCATTTAAGGTTCTGATGTAAGGCATTCCCGAAATTCTAACATCTAATCCTGTTTCTGCCTCAAATTTTTCAACTTTTGGTAAAAAATCATCGAGGATAAAATCTTTTCTGGCAGATGTATTTACGATGTCTTTTTCCATGTATATGGCCGTACGAATAGTTTTCGTTTCTGCATTAAATAGGAAATTATCGTAAAAGGGATATTGTTTAAATAGTTCGTTTTGAAGTCGCTCTATTTCCTCGATACTAGAAATAGAATCCTTAATAAATGGCACTAAGTCAAATTGCTCTTCTTTAGTGTTTTTAACTAATTTCTGAAGGTCTTTTATGGATAAAACGGTTTCCACTTCGTCATAACCTTTAAACGAATCTGAAAGTTTATTCCAGGCATTGAGTTGTTTTACTGAAAATAGACTAGAATCCTTAACACCTAAAACAATTAGATTTCCTTCTTCACCAAAAACGTCTAAAAAATCATTGTATATAAGATTTACTTCGTGGTCGTCTGGTAAAAGATTGGCTTCAGTAAAGGTAAAACGCATGTGTTTCCATTGCAAGCTGAAAAACACAGTGGTTAGTATGATGGCAATAAGTATAAAAATTTTATTACGAAGAATAAGTCTCGCAATAGCTTCCCAAAATCCTGTTGTTAAAAGTTTAAACATGCGCCAATTAAAATAAGCCGCAAAGGTAGAAAAAAGCTAAGGATTAGTAAGGTAATTAACAGTATTATAATTTTGATTATAATGAGATGTTGAAGGTGAACTTAAAAGCCATATTATCTTCTAATTTTGGTAGGTGATAACTACCATATCTATAGGCAAAACTCAATCCAAAGCCAAAGAACAATTTATTAATTTCTACGCCAGATTCTGAATAGAGTTTTTCAAGAGTGTTAAATTCTATACCTTGATGTCTTCTAATGCTCTTCATTTCTCCTACTGCATATCTAGATATTAATACAAGCTGAGGCTTAAAACGTTCTGTTATTTTAAAAGGTTTAAATGTGTGTTTTAATTGTAGTGTTGAAAACTTGTCGCTAAAAAATTCATTAAAATACATGGTTTCAAAACTGTTTAAACCTGCAACAGAAAAACGTTGTAAAATAGTTTCTTTAGTGATGTTGTTTGGGTACGCATGGTACAAATGGGTTAAAGGAGTATCTCCACCAGCAATTCCTGCAACAAATGTAATACTTGTTATAGCATCGTTTTTATGATAGAATTTTTGCAAGGTTCTAAAATCGAGCTTTGAAAAATTAAAATCACTTCCAAAGATAGATTTGAATCCTTGTGTTAATTGAAGTGTAAATTTGGGATAACCGTCTTTAGTTTCTTTTATTTTATCATTTATTATGGCATAATGGCTAAACGGACTCCATTGCAAACTAACCTTGGCAGTGCTTAAATCATATGTTTTATATGAGTCTTCGCCTAAAACATAAGTATAATTGTATGTTGGATTTATTTTAGAAAGTGCTATTTGAGATTCTGAAAGCAGGTGATTAGAAACCTTATGCTGTAAAGCAATTGATTTTGTAATATGTCTATGAAATAGATCTATATTTAATAATCGTGGTTCAAAAAAAGTAAAAAAACGCTTATCAGTTAAAAATTTTGAACTTCCTGTTTCTTGTAAATCATCAACATAGTCTAAGTTTACCCATGTATTTGAAGCTTCATTAACTCTAAAACCACCACCTATTTTATATTTTAGACGTTTATCTCTAACACCATAAACCAGATAGCCATTAACTCTATAGCGTTCTGAAAAGCGATTATTTGTTATACCTCCTAATCCTGTTCTGAAACCTTCGTACTGATTAAATTTTATTAAGTAACGTAAATCCAGATTAAAGTAATTAAAAGGGAGATAGCCGTTACCTATATTTTTTACAAATACTTTTTTTTTGATAGAGTCTTGAACAGCTTTAACAGAATCTTTATCTGTTTTAACAGGCCGTTGTGCAAAGCTATGCGTTGCAATTGTCATAAAAAAAACAACAAACAGGCGCTGTAACATTTAAAATTGTTATTAAAGCTAGAGAAAAATATAAAAGGGGTTAACCTCTTAGCTTACTTGTGCTGATAATGTTTTTAGGTTTGTAACTTTATTAATTAATAAATTAAACAGTCATAATTTCCTTTTCTTTAACCTCAAGAATACTATCTATTTTTTTGATAAAAGAATCTGTTAGTGATTGTATATCAATTACTGCATTTTTCTGTAAATCTTCAGAAACTTCAGAATTTTTTATATCATTATTAGCATCTTTACGCGCATTTCTAACGGCAATTTTAGCATCTTCTGATTCTGATTTGGCTTGTTTTGCTAAATCTTTTCGTCGTTCTTCTGTTAATGGTGGAACATTGATAATAATAGTGTCGCCATTATTCATTGGGTTAAAACCAAGATTAGCAAGCATGATACCACGTTCAATTTCTTGAAGCATAGATTTTTCCCATGGTTGAACTGTTATTGTTCTTCCATCTGGAGTATTTACATTGGCAACTTGGCTAAGAGGCGTTTGAGAACCATAATAATCTACCATAACGCTACCTAGCATAGCAGGACTAGCTTTGCCAGCTCTAATATTTGTAAGTTGTTTTTCTAAATGCTTTATAGAAGCATTCATAGATTCCTTTGCTGTGTCTATTATAAATTTAATGTCTTCGTCCATAATGTTGAAGTTTTAATTACGATTTATCAAAATTTAAGCCAAAAATTATTGGTTGACTTTAGTACCAATATTTTCTCCAGAAACTACTTTTAATAAGTTTCCTTTTTTATTCATATCAAAAACAATAATTGGTAAGTTATTTTCTTGACTAAGTGTAAACGCTGTTGTGTCCATTACTTTAAGTCCTTTGCTTAGGACATCTTTAAATGAAATATTATCAAATTTAACGGCATTGATATCTTTTTCAGGATCTGCAGTATAAATACCATCTACACGTGTACCTTTTAAAATGACATCTGCTTCAATTTCGATAGCGCGTAAAACGGCTGCTGAATCTGTTGTAAAATAAGGGTTACCTGTACCACCTCCAAAAATTACAACACGTCCTTTTCTTAGATGACTCATTGCTTTTCTTCTGATAAAAGGTTCTGCAACTTCATTGATTTTGATAGCTGTTTGCAAACGCGTTTTTACATCAGCATCTTCTAGTGCGTTTTGTAATGCCAATCCGTTAATTACAGTAGCTAGCATTCCCATGTGGTCACCTTGCACCCGATCCATACCGTTCATGGCACCAGCAACACCTCTAAAAATATTTCCGCCACCAATTACTATAGCAACTTCTACACCTAAATCAGTTATTTCTTTAATGTCTTTAGCATATTCTGTTAATCTTTCAGGATCAATACCATATTGACGGTTTCCCATTAAGGCTTCGCCAGATAATTTGAGTAGTATTCTTTTATATTTCATTTAGATAGTTTCTATTGCTATTTTATGGTCTAATAGAATGTGCCAAGCATCATATTGGTGAAAATTTACTATATGATTCTGATTCATTTTATGTGGGTTTAGAAAGTTTAGCAAAACTACGTAATTATTAGCATCTGTAAAAGTGAAAAAAAAGCAAAAAAAAAGCTTCTCAATTTTGAGAAGCTTTTTTAATTATTGTAATTTGAATAATGTCAATTATCCAACAGTTGCACGTTTGAAACCTGTAACAGAAACGTCACCATAAGTTTTAACATAATCAGCAACAGTTTGCTTTTCATCTTTAATAAACTTCTGGTCTAATAAACATTTTTCTTGGTCTAAAGTTGTGTTATCAGAAATGAAACGCTCCATTTTACCTGGTAAAATTCTATCCCAAATTTGTTCTGGCTTCCCTTCAGCTTTTAATTCTGCTTTTGCAGCTTCTTCAGCTTCAGCGATAACTTCTGGAGTTAATTGAGCCATAGAAATATAGCTAGGTACATTCTTTAATGTTTTGCCTAAACGTTCTAATTCGATATTATCTTTTTCAATAACAGCGATACGAGCTTCTGTTTCTGATGCGATAAATTCAGGGTCAAAATCTTTGTAAGATAATGTAGTTGCTCCCATTGAAGCTACTTGCATTGCAATGTCTTTTACTAAAGTTTCAACGTTATCAACTTTAGCAGATAAACCAACTAAAGCAGCAATTTTGTTAATGTGAACGTACTGCCCCACGTAAGGTGCTTCTAATTTTTCAAAAGCAGTAATGTCTAATTTTTCACCAATAACTCCTGTTTGCTCAATTAATTTATCAGCAACAGTCATTCCGTCAAAATCAGCAGCTAAAAATGCTTCTTTTGTGTCATAGTTTAATGCGATATCAGCTAATTGGTTAGCTAGTGCTACGAAGTTTTCGTTTTTACCAACGAAATCAGTTTCACAGCCTAAAACAATAGCAACACCTGATGTGTTATCTGCATTTATTTTTGCGATTGCAGCACCTTCAGAAGAATCTCTGTCTGCTCTTTTTTCTGCAACTTTTTGTCCTTTTTTACGTAAAACTTCGATGGCTTTATCAAAATCACCACCAG
>Ga0209344_10000503_pt1 | contig 67075 bp, 63 predicted proteins | sample Cruoilmetagenom6_FD_187293 | JGI IMG/M metagenome (GOLD analysis project Ga0209344, IMG submission 187293) | Oil polluted marine microbial communities from Coal Oil Point, Santa Barbara, California, USA - Santa Barbara Oil Seep Sample 6 (SPAdes)... | ecosystem: Environmental > Aquatic > Marine... | reverse complement strand
AATTAACCGTTCTGTGTGAGGTCGAGTGATACATGGGTGTTGGAGATGCAAATTCGAAGTTGTTCACAAAGTTATCCACAGGTTATGTGGATAAGTGAATTCAGTGGAAATGACGGTGATGATCGGATGTTTAGTTGAAGGAAAAGTACATTTTTAGTGCCAATAAAACGATCACAGCTGCAAATATTTTCTTCAAGTAATGGACTGGTAAACGATGGGTCAATTGGGCGCCTAGGGAGGTGGTGAATAAACTACCCGTGCTGATTAATATAGTGGCGGGCCAATAGACATACCCGAGGGTTAGTTCTGGTAAACCAGTTTGTTTAATTCCTTTTGCCATGAAAACTAAAGTACTTGCCAGTGCAAGTGGTAGGCTAATGGCTGCAGCAGTTGCAATGGCTTTTCTTATATGAATTTGATGCCAGGTTAAATAAGGCACAGTTAATGAACCACCACCAATGGCGATAATTGCAGATACAAAGCCAATGATAAACCCAGCAGGCATCAGTTCAATTTTGGGTATTTGTTTTGCTGCTGTGGCTTTGGGTTTAAAGCCAAGTAATAATTGTAGGGCTACTAATACCATCAAAACCATGAAGATTAAAGCGATGACTTTTGACTCCAGTTTGATGACAAACAAGGTGGCTAATGCGCTTCCCAATAGAATGGCTGGGGTTATGGTGGATACCACGGGCCATAATACTGCATGGTGTTTTTGGTGAGTTCGTACGCTGAGTATGGCATTGAAGACGATACAAGACATTGACGTGGCCAAGGCCATATGGACGATCCATACTGGATCGTGGTTTTGCCACAGGAAAAACGCGGTTAAAGCGGGTACCATGATGGCTCCGCCACCGATACCCAATAGGCCAGCAAAAAATCCAACCGCCAGCCCCAAAACCAGCAACAACAGAATGCTGGTTAACACCATGGTTTATCTTTTTCGACCAAACAAGGTCTTCCAAATGGCATTAACCGCTTTTGTGGTTAGTCGTCTTTGCAGAGATTTACCTAGTTTTGTGGCAAATGAGTCAGCGGGCCTTCCAGGCTTTCTTTTGGGTGTACTCAGCTCTTCCTGTTCTAGTCGAGCTTGTTCTTTAGACTTTTGATCGGCCAATTCTGCTTTGCGTTTAATCAGTTTTTCGTAGGCTGATTCACGATCTAAATCGGTATCATATTTTTCGCCGACAGGGGATCGTTTCATGACTAACTTGCGTTCCTCGTCCGTAGCGGGTCCCATGCGACAACGTGGAGGCGCTATTTTCACTCGGTCTACAATGGTTGGTGCGCCCTTTTCTTCAAGCGTAGAAACCAATGCTTCACCCACACCTAATGAGGTAATGACATCAGCAGTATTAAAGTTGGGGTTGGTTCTGAATGAATCTGCCACAGCGCGAATTACCTTTTTGTCTTTGGGGGTATAGGCACGCAGGGCATGTTGGATTTTATTTCCCAGTTGGCCCAATATGTCTTCAGGAATATCACCAGGAGATTGGGTACAAAAATAGACTCCAACACCTTTAGACCTGATTAAACGAGCCACTTGTTCAATTCGTTTGAGCACTTCTTTGGGTGAGTCTTCGAAAATCAAATGGGCTTCATCAAAAAACAGCACGAGTTTTGGCAAAGGTTGATCGCCTACTTCAGGTAAGGTTTCAAAAAGTTCTGTCATTAACCACAAAAGAAAAGAAGCATAAAGCTGCGGCTTCATCATTAAATCACGAGATTCCATAATGCTGATGATGCCATTGCCCGACATGTCATGACGCATTAAATCTGCTAACTCAAGTGCTGGTTCACCAAATAGCTTATCAGCACTTTGGGATTCTAAATTAAGTAACCTGCGTTGAATGGCGCCAATGGACGCATTGGTGATGCGGCCGTATTCAGATGAAATTTCTTTGTGGTGTTCCCCCATAAACTGGAGTAAAGACTTAAGGTCCTTTAAGTCCAACAATGGCATTTTATTGGTTTGAGCATACTTAAATGCCACCGCAATAACACCTTCTTGTACATCAGATAGTTCCAATAACCGGCTCAAATACATCGGACCAATTTCTTCAATGGTGGTCCGAACTGGGTGGCCATTTTTTTTGAAGATGTCCCAAAATATAGTTGGGGATCCTTCATAGCGATAGTTTTGTATCCCAAGCTCTTTGGCACGGTTGTCTAAAAATTCCTTTTGTTTACCTGCTTGAGACAGTCCGGATACATCGCCTTTAATGTCTGTTATGAATACCGGCACGCCCAATTCAGAGAAGTTTTCTGCCAAAACTTGTAAGGTCACCGTTTTACCTGTGCCCGTTGCGCCTGTGATTAAGCCGTGGCGGTTAGCGAAATGGCCTAAGATTATGGCCGGGTTGAATTCAGGTTCTTGGCCACGTCCAAAGTGCAAATGTTGGGCTTGGTCTTTCATGCTGAATACTGTCCTTTTAACCATTGGAATACGGCATTCATGGCCAAAGCTTCGCCACCTTCTGTGCCACCAGTTCGGTCTCCAAAATTCCAACCATAGGTGTCAATGTGTACCCATGAAATTTCAGGTTTAACAAAGTGTTCTAAAAACAAAGCCGCGGTTATGCAGCCACCTTGCGGAAGTGAGGCAGAGTTGGTTAAATCTGCAATGGTCGATTTGATGTATTTGTTGTAGCTTTGTTGCAAAGGCATGGGCCAAGTTTCATCATGGGTGATTTGGCCTGCTTCATATATACCGTCAGTGATTTCTTTTCTATTTGAAAATATAGGAGTAACAGTAGGTCCCATTGCGACCCTTGCAGCACCTGTTAATGTAGCAAAATCGATGACTAAATCAGGGTTTGACTCACAAGCATAAGTTAAAGCATCTGCCAAAATTACGCGCCCTTCTGCATCAGTATGGCCAATTTCAATGGTTTGTCCTGATCTTGTTTGGGCCACATCACCTTGTCGGTAAGCATTACTTGATACAGCATTTTCAACCGTTGGAATTAAAACTTGAAGGCAAACAGGTAGCTGGTGATCTATGATTAATTGAGCCAAGCCTAAAACATGCGCTCCGCCACCCATGTCCTTTTTCATCCAGCGCATAAACTGTGCCGCTTTCATGTTGTTCCCGCCAGTATCAAAACACACGCCTTTCCCAACCAAAGAAATTTTTGGGTTGTTTTCATTGCCCCAGTTAAGTTCAATCAAGCGAGGGGCTTTGTGACTGGCACGTCCAACAATGTGAATGGCGGGAAAATTTTCTGTTAATAAAGCTTCGCCGATTATTTCTGTAAAAGTAGTTTGATTTTGTTCTGCAAATGATTCAGCAAATTGACTCATTTCAGTGGGTCCCATATCATCCGCAGGGGTGTTGATTAAATCTCTAACTAAACAAGTGGCTTTAATGATTGAGATTTCAGTTGGAAAGTCATCTGGGTTTACGACCAGGGTGGGGCCTTCTTTTTTACCAAGGTATCGATCAAAGCGGTAGCTACCATAACCCCATGCCAAAATAACTGATGCGGTGATTTCATCGGTATCAGATTCAATGTGATAGTTGCCCAAAGGTAATTCCTTAAAAGCATGGCACATTGTATATGGGCTTAAGTCATCATCAACGGTTATATAGACTTTAGCCACGTCACCATCGGCTTTGTAGTCGACCAAAACCTGACCTGCTTGTTTGCCAAGTTCTTGATGTGTAGAAATAGATTGGAGGTATTTGTTTTGCGCCGAGTGCCAAGTTTTATAGGTGTTGAGTAAGATGGGCACGACTGGGATGGTGCTTTTGTTGGGTTCGGTACTGATGTAATAAGTCATAAGTTTGTTTTTGTAATAATCACAAAGATTATACTCAAGGCTGAATTGAATATCGAGATATTGTCACTTGTAACCCAAAGATGGTACGTTTTAGGTGGCTTTATACCGCATTTCTTGATGAGGGATGTCATCTTCAAGGTAAAAGTGACCGGTGTTTACAAACCCCAAACTTTGATAAAACTGGGTGAGGTAGGTTTGTGCAGAAATTTGTATCGGATGATTCGGAAATAAGTTTTCAGTGAATGCAACAGCAGCTAACATTAAATCCCTACCTAGGTTTTTATGACGATGGCTTGGTGCAACCACAACCCGACCAATGCTGCTGTATTGATTGTTCGGGAGTACAGGGGGAAGGATGCGCGCATAGCTCATTATTTGATTGCCAGAAGATTTTCGAAAAACATGGTGAGCTTGTTGATCGAGGCCGTCTAAATCTAAATAAGCGCATTGTTGTTCAAAAACAAAGACTTCACTGCGGAGTTTTAACATTTGATACAGGTCTTCAGAATTGATTTGACAAAACGGAAGGCAGTTAAACGAAGAGTGAGTTAAGCTCATGATTATCGCATTTTATTGTGGGTTAATTTTTGGAAAATGCTTTGATTGAAGCTGTTCGTTTAATGGGCTTTGTCCCATCGCTGATTCAATCAGGTTCATGGTCAGAATAACGGCTCCACGGTTTTGATCGACTAAATTTCTTGCCGCTTTACCCATAGCGATTCTGGCTTCTTGGTTCTCAATTAAATATTCCATACTGCGAATAATGTCATTGGCATCATGTACCGTTTGAGAGCCGCCACAATCATTCAATAACTGCGTGATTTCAGTGAAGTTATGGGTATTGGGTCCGACTAAAACAGGCAACGAAAATACAGCGGCCTCTAGGACATTGTGACCACCAATATTAGCGATAGATCCACCAACAAAAGCGATATCTGAAGAAGCATAAAACTCTAACATCTCGCCCATTGTATCGACCACAAATACATCGCCTTCGATGTCACAGAGGCCAATTTCACTTCTTAATTGGGTGTTAAATCCTTTGTTTTTACAGGCCTGTGTGGTGCTTTGAAACCGTTCAGGATGTCTTGGAACAATCACCAGCATCAATTTGGGGTGTCTTTGTTTCAAAACAACATAGGCATCCAACACTTCAATTTCATCATCTTGGTGGGTGCTGGCAGCAATCCAAACTAATCGACTGTTTTGGTAGTGTTCACGTATTTTTTCGCCTTTTTCGATGATCTTGTCTTCAATAATGATATCGAATTTAAGGCTACCGACGACAAATATTTTTTCTGGGTAACAGCCAAGTTGAATCATACGTTTGGCATCAGTTACTGTTTGTGCAGCCACATAGGCGGTGTCGTTGAATGCTTTGGCTGCCAATGATTCCACCCAGTGGTATCCTTTCATTGACACTTCTGAAAGTCGAGCATTAGCGACGACAATCGGGATGTCTCTTTTTTTACAGAACCTGAATAAATTGGGCCAAATTTCAGTTTCCATAATAACGGCCAAGTCAGGTTTGGTTTTGCGTAAAAATCGTTTAACGGCTCCTGGTAAGTCATAAGGTAAATAAACATGAAATACTTGGTTGCCAAAAATTTGTTGAACTCGATCTGAGCCGGTAGGGGTGATGGTGGTCAACACGAATGAGTGGTCTTGATACTTTTCCATCAAAGCTTTAATTAATGGGATGGCTGCGTTGACTTCGCCAACTGATACGGCGTGTACCCAGATTGATTTACCTTTAAATTGTGGTGATTTGAACCAGCCAAAACGTTCATGCCACCTTTGTAAATAAGCTTTGGTTTTGATACCTCTTGTTGCCAGCCGAATAAGTACCAACGGTGTAAGCAATGTAGTCACCAAAGAATAAAAGCGAGATCTTAGTTCAAATTTCATCTAATGATTTTTCCGCTGTTGGCTAGTTTAATGCTGGATGGTTGGTTTGAACCACCTAGAGGCAAATCTAAATAGAAATCAACAGAGTCACCCCAAAGTTTGAATTGCTCCTGGATGTTGTTGGGTGTTGGCTGGTTGGTAAAATTAGCACTGGTCGATACCAATGGAGCAGACAAACGGTCACACAATTGTTTGACCACAGGATGGGCACTGACTCTTACGGCAACACTATCAAAATGGCCACTGATCCATGCTGGTGTTAACATGGATTTAGGAAAAATCCATGTCTGGTGTCCTGGCCAGGTTTTTAAAGCACGAGCCAAATCAGCTCTGTTTTCAGGCTGGATTAATGGCAAGATTTGTTGGATATGTGAGGCCACCAAGACCAGTCCTTTGCTGACATCTCTTTGCTTTAAGCGAAGTATCTTATGAACACAGTCTTCATTGAGATAATCACAACCTAAGCCATACACCCCTTCAGTTGGGTAAACCACAACGCCACCATGGTTAATAGCTGCGATTGCTTGTTCTATAGAATCACCAATTTTAGACATGATTTATTTTTTAGTGGTCTTTTTCGAAGCTTTCTTTTTAGTTGTCTTTTTCTTACTGGTTTTTTTCTTTGTAGTTTTCTTCTTTGTGACTTTTTTCTTAGTGGTTTTTTTGGCTACTTTTTTCTTTGCCACTTTCTTTTTACCACGTTTTTTCTTTTCTGGAGCTTTGGCTAAGATATCAATACACTCTTCATGCGTTAATGCCTTGGGATCTTGGTCCTTGAGTATTTTTCCATTCTTGTTACCATCAGTGACATAAGGTCCCCAGCGACCATTGAGCACTTGAATGCCATCATCAAAGGTTTGAATGATTCTGTTGGCATCGGCAATTTTTTTCTCTTGAACGAGGACTAAGGCTTCTTCGAATGTGATTGAGTAAGGATCGCCATCTTTGATACTAACAAATTTATTACCGTACCTAACATAAGGACCAAATCGCCCGATATTTGCTGATACTTTTTCACCTTCTGAAGTCTCACCTAGATCGCGTGGTAAGTCAAAAAGTGCAATGGCTTCTTCGAATGTGATGGTATCGAGTTTTTGTCCAGGTAGCAAGCCTGCGAACTTAGGTTTGTCTTCGTCATCTCGTGTTCCAATTTGAACAAAGGTGCCGTATTTACCAACCCTAACTGACATGGGTTTGCCTGACTCAGGATCAATGCCTAATTCACGTTTGTACTGCGCTTCGTCGCGTGAAACAGACTCTTCTTTCTCTTCCACCAGTTTGATGAATGGGTCCCAGAATTCTTTCATCAGGGGTTTCCATTCTTTTTCGCCTCGAGATACGGCATCTAATGCATCCTCAAGGCGGGCAGTGAACTCATAATCCACATAGTCTTTGAAGTGAGCTTCTAGAAATCTAGCAACCACTTTGCCGATATCAGTTGGAATAAAACGCTTGCTTTCTAATTCAACATAATCGCGATTTAATAAGGTGGAAATAATGCTGGCATAGGTTGAAGGTCGACCAATCCCAAACTCTTCAAGGGCTTTAACTAATGAGGCCTCAGAATACCGTGGTGGTGGTTCAGTAAAGTGTTGTACACCATTAATTTCGTTAACATTAACCACATCACCTTTTTTCAAGATAGGCAGGTGTTTTTCTTTATTATTGTCTTTTTTGCCGTCATCCAAGCCTTCTTCATACACCGCCAGGAAACCTTTAACCAAGATGGTTGAACCATTGGCTCTTAAGTTATGTCCATCACCAAAAGTAAAGTCAGCTGAAACAGTTCCAATGGTGGCATTGATCATTTGACTGGCCAAAGTTCTTTTCCAAACCAAGTCATATAAACGGAACTGGTCATGATCTAAATACTTCTTAATTTCTGCCGGTATCAATTGCGCTGAAACAGCTCTTACCGCTTCATGCGCTTCTTGTGCATTCTTAGATTTGCTTTTGTAGTAATTCGGTTTTTCAGGTACTTGTTGAGCGCCGTACTTGTTTTGTATAACGGCTCGAATTTCGCTGATGGCGTCATTGGCTAAATTCAATGAATCGGTACGCATGTAGGTAATTAGACCTTGCGATTGTCCATTGATTTCCATTCCTTCGTATAGCTGCTGAGCCACTTGCATGGTCTTTCTGGCGGTAAATCCAAGTTTCCTTGCAGCTTCTTGTTGTAGTGTGGAGGTTATAAATGGAGGTGCTGGTTTTCTTTTGCGTTCGCGTTGGGTCAGTTCGGTTACTGTCAATTGTTGACCGGCTTGAGTACGTAATTGTGATAAAGCCTTGTCTGCCAATTCTTGGTTGTTGATATCAAACTTCTTCAGCTTGTTACCTGCGTAAATATTCAGGTTGGATTCGAACGCTTCTTTACCCAGGGCCATTTGTCCGTGGATGGTCCAATACTCTTCTTTGATAAAAGCGTTAATCTCGTCTTCGCGTTGAACAATCAAACGCAATGCAGGAGATTGTACCCGTCCTGCTGACAAACCTCTGCGTACTTTTTTCCAGAGTAATGGGGATAAATTAAAACCGACTAAATAATCCAATGCGCGTCTGGCTTGCTGGGCATCAACCATTTCAATTGATATTTCACGGGGGTTGGCAACAGCTTCTTGGATGGCTGACTTGGTGATTTCAGAAAACACCACACGTTTGATGTCTTTACCTTCTAATAGATTTCGACTTTTAAGAATTTCAACCACATGCCATGAAATGGCTTCTCCCTCTCTATCCAAATCCGTTGCGAGATAAATGGTACTGGCCTTTTTTGCCGCTTTTACAATGGCGTCAATGTGTTTTTTATTCCGTTCAACATCGACATATTTTAATTCGAAATCATTTTCAGGAATCACAGCACCGGTTTTGGCCAGTAAATCACGGACATGTCCGTAAGATGCCAAAACTTTGTGACCTTTACCCAGGTATTTTTCTATGGTTTTGGCTTTCGCCGGTGACTCTACAATTAGTAAGTTTTCTGCCATGGTTTAGTGTTCATGATCGACCGGAGGATCAAACATCAGACTTTCCATTGATGCAAAGGCTTGTTCCTCATCCGGTTGTGAAAATAAAATAATCAAAGCCAGCCATTGTAAATCATCAACGTCAATATTGTCAGCATTTAGATTCAGCAAACCATTTAACAGCAGTTCGCGTGTGGTGGGCGTTAAGATTCCTGTTGACTCTAAGTAACTAATAAACTCCACGCCTTCTTCATCCAAAATGGAGAGTTCAAGCGGGGCGTATACCCTGATGGCATCAGCTGATTGGTTGATATGCTGTTTAGAGTCATCATTAACACTCAGCAGCCAATCAAATGCAGAATCAATGGCATTTCTTTCAAAACCGGCCTCTTCTAAACCAGAGTAAATATTATTTTTGGTGTATTGTTCATGTAAATTGGTTTGTTCTGAAAGGTAATTTTCGAATAAATAAACCAATAAGTCGACGATGTTTTCATTCATGATTTTTGATATTTAGCACCAGGTAATTTTTCAACCAATCCAGATAATTCCATGATAAGTAAGTCCGAAGCCACTTCGGCACTCGAAAGTTCTGATTGGTTCACAATAGCATCAAAAGATGTCGGATTAAAGTCTAATTGGTCGAAAATCAATTTTTGCGATTCAGAAAGCGATATATTGGGTGTTACCGGGGTTATTTCAAGTGGCGTTTCATCCAGTTCATTCAAGCAAGTTTTTAGTTGATCAGTGAGCATACTGATACTTGGAGACAATTCTTCCATGATGTCTTGAGCTGATTCGACTAATTTGGCTCCTTGTTTAATTAATTGATGACAGCCTTTTGACATTGGATTATGAATGGATCCTGGTATGGCCATTACCGGCCTGTTGTTTTCAACCGAAAGGCGGGCTGTAATTAAGGTCCCGCTTTTGCTGGCCGCTTCAACCACCAGTGAGCCAAGACAGAGGCCGGCTATTATTCTGTTTCGTCTAGGAAAGTTATAAGCATGTGGCGGGGTGTTGAGTGGAAATTCTGACACCACGGCACCTTGACTGGCAATGGTTTTTGCCAATGCTTGGTTGGACTTTGGGTAAATGCTGTTGATGCCCGTACCCATAACTGCAATGGTCTGACCTGAAGCATCCAAAGCGCCTTGGTGGGCTTGGGTGTCAATACCAGCTGCTAAACCGCTGGTGATAATTAAGCCGCTCTTTGCCAAGTCATAACAAAAGGCGTGTGCGTTTTTTAATCCAGCTTGGCTGGCATTTCTGCTGCCAACTACAGCCAATTGGGGCAGTAAAAGGGCTTGTGGATTGCCTTTCACAAATAAAGCCACTGGAGGGTCTGAAATTTGTTTCAACTGAGGTGGGTACAGCGGATCATCGATGGTTAATAAATGGTTGTTGGCTTTATCTAGCCACAGCAATTCTTGATCAATGTCATCATTTGATGCATTAATCAGGTGCTTGAGTGCTTGGTTCGGGATGTTGAATTGTGCTGGAAATTTTGTTTGAGCAACAATTTGTTCAGCGGATCCAAAATGCTCGAGTAGTTGTGAAATTCTAGCAAAGCCAAGTCCTGGCGCATTCAATAAATGCAGCCAGGACGCTTGGGTATTTTCAGGCATTAATCAGGGAAGTTTTACGTAGTCGTATAACTTGATGCTGCGGTTTCCATCAGTAATGATTGCATAACTGATGTTTTCAAATGATTTGAATACCATTATGTGGCCAGATAATTCCATGGGTAAGGTAACTTTGGCCTTGGATGGTTTAAATAAAGTTTTTAAATCATTTTTAGGGTGCATGATTTTGTCACGAATAACACGCTCTGGGCTGTAAACTGCAAACACATCACCAACCGAAACACCTTGAGCTGAACCATTGCTGATAGCCACAATTTGTCTGCGACCACTGCCAAATAAAGCATTGTTTAAAGCCACAATTCTGATGTTGTCATTCGGTGTTGTGGCGGCTTTAGGCGTAAAGTATGGGTCAAAGTTGAACTCATCAATAGGTAATATTAAATCACCGGCTTTAACTTCTGTGTCTACGTCTATAATTTTCATGGTTGTGATTTCATCAGAGCTGACACGCATCACTTCTGCAACGCCAGTATCAGCGACTTCGTAGCCCAATATTTTTACATTTTCCCAATATGTGCGGTCAATGTACTTTTTCCAAAATCGAGACATCACAGCGGTGGTGGTATAGGCTGAAGATTTTTGCCATTCAATAGACTCAATTTCATGAGTGTCAGAAGTTTCCCAAGGATAATCGGTGGGTATTTCTCGGTAGATGACAGTCGGTCTGACTATAGCAAACCGATCGCCTTGTCTGGCATTTTTAAGGTTTCTGACATAAACGTGATTACCTGTAGCTGATACATTGCGGTCTTCTTCAGAAGCAACGATGTAAGGTGCTAAATCGACATCTTCTTGATTCAGTATGCGTAATTCTTTGAGGAAAGGTTCGATGTCCTTTAAAGGAATGGTCTGAATCGCATCATCGTGATCAATGGTTCTAACAGAGGGGCCAATTTTTACCGTAGGATGACTTCTGTTAACCGTTAGTTTTGGTTTGCCATCTAAGTATATTAAGTTGATTTGATCGCCAGGATAAATCAAATGGGGGTTTTCAATTTGTGGATTGGCATGCCATATCTCTGGCCACAACCAAGGCGACTTCAGAAAGACAGCGGAGATATCCCATAAGGTGTCACCCTTTTGCACCACATAAGTATCTGGATGAGCTGGATTTAATTCCACTTCCTCTGCTTGGGCAATAAAAATAAAGCCAAACAGCAACGCTAATATTAAATGTTGTTTTTTAAACATCATCGGCAAACCCTTGATTTTCCTAAAACTTTAGTTTAGCCATTTTAAGAATAAATTTAAACAAAAATGTGAATCAGAGAGCAAAATGCGTAAAAAAAATGGCTTTTTCGACAAAAACGGTCCAATTATTGTGTTCCAAATGGTAAAAAGCGAGTTAAGTCCAATCGAATTCTTGGCTAATCATTGTGGTTTTTATTTAACTTTTGGCTAAAAATAACTATGATACCACTGTCAAAATAAATTCCCACACTATATAAATATGAGCATTCTTACTATATTAACATTACCGGATCAGCGATTAAAAACCGTTGCCAAGCCGGTTGTTGTTTTTGATCAAGCCCTTAAACAACTGGCTGAAGATATGTTGGAAACCATGTACCTGGCACCCGGTATCGGTTTAGCAGCGACCCAGGTCGACCATCATATTCAGTTGGTGGTGATGGATGTTTCAGAAGACAACAACGAGCCATTTGTGATGGTTAACCCTGAAATCATTGAACAAGATGGCATTCAAACCCATGAAGAGGGTTGTTTGTCAGTACCCGGTATTTATGCATCGGTTAAAAGGGCCGAGAAAATCGCAGTTAAATACCAAGATTTGCAGGGAGAAAATCATCAATTAACAGCCACAGATTTGCTGGCTGTTTGTATCCAACATGAGTTGGATCATTTGAAAGGCATAGTTTTTCTGGATCATTTATCACTGCTGAAACGAAAGTTAGCAATCAAAAAACTAGAAAAAGCGGCCCTTTATGACTGACATAAAATAGACGCTTTGATAGCTTCAAAAACAAAAAAGCCTTCGATATGAAGGCTTTTTTAATCGCTTATTAATCGATTATTTAACTCATTGGGTCTACCAATAAGATGTTTTCACAACGATCAGGTCCAGTTGAAATGATATGAACAGGTGCACCGGTAAAGTCTTCTATGAAATCAATAACAGACTTGGCTTCTTTCGGTAGTGTCGTGATCTCAGTCATGCCTCTGGTGGATGATTGCCAGCCTTTAAATGACTGATAGACAGGTTTAACGGTATCCCATTCGTGTGCAGAGCCTGGAAACGAGTCATCTCCATAGCTGGTGCACAGTTTGATGGTTTCAAAGGTGTCTAATACATCTAATTTAGTGACACATAACCCAGTCACACCATTAACTTGCACAGCTCTTTTTAGGGCCACTAAGTCAAGCCAGCCACAACGTCTTGCACGACCTGTGGTGGCACCGAATTCGACTCCGCGTTTAGCTAATTCAGCGCCATCTTCATCAAATAATTCGGTCGGAAATGGGCCGCTACCAACACGGGTGGTATAGGCTTTGGTGATGCCTAATACATAATCAATATGAGTGGCGCCTAGCCCCGAGCCTGTGGCTGCGCTGCCGGCTGTGGTATTGGATGAGGTTACAAAAGGGTAGGTGCCATGGTCAATGTCTAACAGCGAGCCTTGAGCGCCTTCCATCAGTAGTTTCTCACCAGCTTCCAAGTGTTTGTGGAGTTCGCCAGTGACATCTACACACATGTCCTTAATAAATTCAGCTTGTTCCATTGCTTTTTGATAGACATCATCGAAAGACAAGGGTTCTGCTTGGTGGTAGTTTTCAATCACAAAATTATGATATTCAAGCACCGATTTAAGTTTGTGTTTAAGCAGGTCTGCATCAAATAAATCGCCAATTCGAATACCACGTCTAGCGACTTTGTCTTCATACGCAGGACCTATGCCTCGGCCAGTTGTGCCGATGGCTTCTTTACCTTTTTTGATCTCACGCAATTGATCCAATTTAATGTGATAAGGCATGATGACTGGAGCGGCTTTAGAAATGTACAACCGAGATTGAACGTCAACCCCTGATATTTCCAGGTTTTTAATTTCTTTGATCAGGGCCTCTGGTTCAATGACCACGCCATTTCCTATATAGCATTTGACACCATCTCGAAGAATACCTGAGGGGATTAAATGTAAAACGGTTTTTTCATCATTGATGATTAAGGTATGGCCTGCATTGTGCCCACCTTGATAGCGAACGACGGCATCAGCGCCTTCGGTTAATAAGTCGACAATTTTACCCTTGCCTTCATCACCCCATTGGGTGCCTAGAACTACGACAGATTTTTTCATGACTGAATGTATTTAAAAGTGATTGCGCCGGCCACCATCATGATGGCACCAAAAATACGCAAATGATTGTCTTTCATTTGCGCGAGTTGTAATAACATGTTTTTCCATGCTTTGGGAGCTATGAATGGCAATATGCCTTCAAAAATCATCACCAAAGCCATGGCTGCAATGATTGGATGTTCAATCAATTGGGACTTTGTTCCTTAAAGTATTTGAAGAATTCAGATTTTGGATCTAACACCATCACATTGCCGGAGCCTGCTGCAAAACTCTTTGAGTAGGCTTCTAAGCTGCGGGTAAATGCGTAAAACTCTGGGTTCTTGTTGTAACTTTCTGCATAGCGTTTAGTGGCTTCAGCATCACCTTCACCACGGATAACCGCAGCCTGCTGTTCAGCATCGGCCAACATAATGCGAATTTTTTTATCAGTGGTGGCACGAATATTGATCGATTCTTTGCGGCCAGTTGAACGGTGTTCGGCAGCTTCAACCAGGCGCTCGGAGCGCATGCGGTTATAAACCGATTCGTTAACAGATTGATCCAAGTTGATTTGTTTAATTCGCACATCAACTATTTCGATACCATAATCTTCTGAACGGGCTTTGGTTTGTTCGCGTAAATTTTGCATCAATTCAATCCGTTGTGATGAAATGGCTTGGTCTAAAGTCCTGACTGAAAATTCTTCCAGCAGTACGTTTTTCACGACACCGGTTAAGTTGGTATTGGCTTTGGCAATAAGACCTGCATTTGAGGTGAAAAAAGTTTTTACGTCTTTAATTCGCCATTTAACAAAGTAGTCAACCATCAAGTATTCATTGTCTGTATTAAAAACGCGTTCAGGGGCGTTGTTTAATGTTTGGATGCGTTTATCAAATTTAACGATGTTATTAACCACCGGCATTTTAAAATGCAGTCCTGGCTCATAACCGGCTTGAACCACCTCACCAAAACGTAATTTAACTGCGGTTTCTTTTTCACTGATGGTGAATAAGAAAAAGCTGGAACCAACGGCTAAAATCAATAAGGTAAATATAAAAACAATTAATTTATTCATGATTATCTCCCCCTTCCACGACGAGTGGTGGTGTTAACTGAAGTGTCGTTGTTTTCTAATTCCATCATGTCTGGCCTAACCACTGTCGTTCCTAGGTCATAGGGCGTGTTTCCATAATTTGTACTGTTGGGTTGATTTTTCATTAATTGATCCAAGGGTAAGTACATCATGCTGTTTCCTGCTTCTTGGTCCATCATAACCTTAGATGTATCAGCCAAAACTGATTCCATGGTTTCTAGAAACAGTCGTTGTCTGGTTACTTCAGGGGCTAACTCATATTGAGTTTGAAGTAGGGTAAAACGATCGGCTTTACCTGCAGCCTCTGCAATGATTGATGCTTTATAACCTTCAGCTTCTTGAATGATTTTTAACACCCGACCTTCTGCTTCTGGAATGCGACCATTTTCATATTCTTTGGCTTGGTTAATGAATGTTTTTTGATCTTCTCGCGCTTTAACCACATCATCGAAGGCATCCTTTACATTGCTGGGCGGGTGAACTTCGGTGATATTGAGTTGAGTAATTTGCACCCCAGTTTTGTAAGTGTTCAGCATGGTTTGTACCTCTGAACGGGCTTCTAAATTAACAGCTGTTCTGTTTTCATTGATGATAAAGTCCAAGGTTCTGGTACCCGCTACTTGACGCATCACACTTTCAGCGACGTGCTTAACGGTAACTTCTGGGTTGGCAACACTGAATAAATAATCATTGACTCGGCTTTCATCAATACGGTATTGCAAAGAATAATCGATTTCGATCAAATTCTTATCCTCAGTTAACATTTGACCACTGTTGTCTTCTTGGCGAATGGTATCAACATTAACTTTATATACATTGGCAAAAGGACGCGGTAAAGTGAATCGCAGTCCAGGTTGCATGGTGTGAGAGTATTCTCCAAAAACCAAAACCACGCCACGTTCTGCCTGTTCAATCTGATAGGCTGAGCTATACAGGGCTAAACCCAATAATCCAACGATAAGAATTAAAACAGGGGCTTGGTTGTTGTTTGAATTTCCGCCAGATGATGATCCAGTACTGAACTTTCGCTTAATCGAGTTGAATAAATCACTCAAAATCTGTTCAAATTCAGGTGGTTTGTTGCCACCAGGTTTATTGTTGTTAGGCTTTTTATCGCCTGAATTTTTGTTGCCAGGTTCATTCCAGGGCATACTTAATCTCCAGTTACTTTACCAGTTTTGTGGGTTTTCATCGATGGTGACGTTATTGGCTGCCAGTAAACTGCTGACAAAGTCAGCGCTTGGTTCATTGCTTTTGGCCAGTTGTCGCCATTTTTCTATGGGTAATTCTACCTCAATTTGCCATTGACCTGAATCATCTATCACTTCCTCGCGTATGGCCTCAAGTTGATAGAATTGGGCCCGCAAGCGTGCAAAGTTCATAGGCAGAGCAAACTTGAGACTTAGATGGGTACGATGTATCCGTTCTTCAATGGTTTTTATTAATAATTCAATACCCGTATTTTTATGTGCCGAAATCCACACTTTGTCAGGTGCATCTGATCGACTTTGTTGAATTTCAGCGGGGTGGCCGGATAGGTCGATTTTGTTGTAAATTTCAATGGTTGGCACATCATCAATCTTGAGTTCATCAAATACCTTGTAAACTTCTTTCATGTGGTCGCGATGTTCGGGATTGCTGTCGTCAATCACGTGCAATAATAAGTCTGCATCTAAGGCTTCTTGTAAAGTGGCGCGGAAAGCAGCCACCAATTCATGAGGCAAATCACGTACAAACCCTACTGTATCGCTGATCACCGCACTACAACCGGGGATCGCAGTGAATTGACGTACCGTCGGATCCAAAGTTGCAAACAATTGATCTTTCGCATAGACATTGGCATCGGTTAATAAATTAAAGAGGGTTGATTTGCCGGCATTGGTGTAGCCAACCAAGGCAAGCATTTTGGCTCCTGATTTTTTTCTTTGTTTGCGACCTTGTTCCCGCTGTCGCATGACTTTGTCTAAGCGACCTTTGAGTGATTTGACCCGTGCGTTTAATAGGCGGCGGTCAGTTTCTAGTTGGGTTTCCCCTGGGCCGCGCATACCAATCCCACCTTTTTGTCGTTCTAAATGAGTCCAGCCACGAACCAATCGGGTAGACATGTGTTTAAGTTGTGCCAATTCAACTTGGAGTTGTCCCTCATAGGACCTGGCCCGTTGGGCGAAGATATCAAGTATCAAGGTTCGTCGATCCAGCACGCGCGCTTTAACAAAGGCTTCAAGATTTCTTTCTTGTACCGGGCTTAATGACGCATCGACAATCACTACATCGGCTTCGTTAACTTCTACAGCGTGTTTAAGCTCTTCTGCTTTACCACTACCAATATAAAACTTAGGATCTATGGTTTGTTTGGTACTGGTGATAATCTCAAATATTTCAGCACCCGCAGTGGTAACCAATTCTTTGAATTCTTCAATGCGGTCGGGCTGTTCGCCACGTAAATCTCGTTGCATCGGTGTGGGACACAAGATAACTGCGCGATCACCTCTTTCCGAACGATCAAACATAGTAAAGCTTCGGTTTGTTCATGGCTTTAAGGCTTGATCGATCTTGTTGTGTTAGAAACGGGTTATGCATTGCTTGTATCAATAGTTAACTCAAGATTTATTTTATAACTTTTATTCATGCAGATTATCAATATGTTTTGTATAGGAACGTTTGTCTCAATAAAAAAGCAGCTTCAGATTTTGAAACTGCTTTATTGTTACTCATTACTGGGGAATGAAGTTCAGTCTTCATCTTCCTGTTGAATTTTATAGGTGCTGACATTTTTAGCCGGAACGATGGTCGAAATGGCATGTTTGTAGACCAATTGATTGGTGGTGTTGTTTAACACAATGACAAATTGGTCAAAAGACTCAACCGTGCCTTGTAGCTTAATACCATTCATTAAAAATACAGAAACAGGAATACGATCTTTGCGTAATGCATTTAAGAAAGGGTCTTGTAAAGTTTGTGATTTTGACATGGTAGTTACCTTACTCATTATTATTATTTGCTTGAAATTTTAACATAGCTTGTTGCTCAAGCTGAAAAAAATCAAAGCCAATGAATGATAAATAGTGGTCTTAAATGGTATTTGCATTTGATATAATTGATTTTATTTGTGAGTTACTGATGATTGAGCAGTTTTTAAATGCTTCCAGCATTGATCAACTTGAGACATTTAAGTCTTCATTTTCAAATAACAAACCATTTAAACACCTTGTTATTGATGATTTTCTTTTGGCTGATGTTGCAGAAAATATGTTGAAAGAGTTCCCTGGATTTGATGACAAACTGGCGATGAACGAAAATGGAGAAGTGGGTCGAAAAGCCGTTCATGAGAAAGTAAGTGGCATTGGCCCAACTTATAAAAAAATAGATGAATTGGCTAAAAGTAAAGAGTTTCTTGCTTGGGTTGAGCAGATGACAGGAATAAATGGGCTGATTTATGACCCTTATTATTTCGGTGGAGGCACCCACAATAATTTATCCGGCCAGGATTTGGATCCACATGTTGATTTCACCCACCACCCAATGTCTGGCCATCACAGACGATTGAATTTAATTGTTTATTTGAATAAAGAATGGGACCGTTCATGGGGTGGTAATATTGAGTTTCATAAAAATCCACGTTTGCAACCGGAACAAGATGAAATTATCAGTGTTGAGCCCATATTTAATCGAGCGGTTATTTTTGAAACCAATAACATATCATGGCATGGCTTTCCTCGTATTGATTTGCCTGATGAGAAAAAAGGACTGTCTAGAAAGTCATTTGCACTTTATTACTATACCCATCAACGAGACCAACCAGTTAAACCGCACTCAACCATTTATGTCGAGCGACATTTGCCAGAAAGGTACCATGCTGGTATGAAGTTGACTGAGTCAGATTTACAGGAAATGAAAACACTGTTAGCCAGAAGGGACCAACATTTAGAGAGGTTGTACAACAACATCACCCACTTAATGACTGAAACAACAGATTTAAAGTTCAATTTAAATCAGGCTCTACAACAGTCTAAAGGGTTGCGAAATCAAATGGAAAATACCGGAATGACCGAAAGAGATTCAATACCACTTCAGTCGGTTGACTATAATCATGTCAATTTGGTAAGTCGAATTCATGAGTTAGAAAATTCAACATCATGGAAAATCACAGCCCCATTGCGATTGTTCAAAAGCTTGATTACTAAACGAAAATAAAAAAACAAAAAAGACAGCTCTTTAACGAACTTCCATAAACCCCAGCAACAATTCTTCATCGTGTTCATGAGAAACTAAAGAAACTGGATATTTTCCTGGTTTACTGGGCAAGTTCAGCGGACTAAAGCTGGTTGTTATCATGTCTTTTCGGACGGTCGTTGTGTGTTCTTTGTTATTGAAACGCAATTTAACCGACTTAGACCTGCTTGACCCCTTGATCCAGAATGCGGCATAACCATTGGGTTGGATGTTAAAAACTTCACCGACCAAGGCGTTTTTAGGTCCCCATTTCCTTATTTCGCTGAATACCTTAGAGCTTGAGCCATCATCATATTGGTGGAACTTGGGAGGTGGGAGGACCTTGAATTCTCCGATCACTTGCTTTACATGATTGATTTCATCATAGGCAATGATTTGAGAGGTGCCTATGGTGTTAATAAATGAATCGACATCTTTATAAATACCTGTTGTCAGTCCTTTTTCGTTAACAAACACGTTTCTTTTTTTACCAGCCACATATATTTGCAGGGCATCAGAAACACCGGTTGCAACCACCCATAAACCACAATGACCATCAGGTTGTTCATTGAACTTAATGCCCTGGTAGGTTTCTTGAGGCCCCCATTTTTCTACAGTCAAAAAATCTTCAAAGGGTGCATTGTCATAGGTTTTTATAACTTTAGTTTCTGCTACAACGCCTAACACATCAAAAGCACTGGCTATAATCAATGCCTCAGTTAAACTGATGTGCCATTGATCAACTTTTACAATTTTATCAAGCGTAAAATCTTGGCTAATTGAAGCCAGTACTTTTTCTTCTAAATCTTTGAATGAGATTTTCTTTTTGGCATTTAAGTGTGTCAAGAGTTGATCAACTGGAGCTGTATACTGGTCCCGCAAGATACTTAGGCTTGGGTCTAATGTTAATTGTTTGAACCAGTTTTCAATGTCATGTTCTTTATGGCTGTACAAGTATGTATATCCACCATAAGCAGCAATGCTTACACCACTGACTCCCAATGCTTTGAGTACAAATCTTCGTTGCTCATTCATGACTTCAGTCCTTTGATGTGGTTGGCCAATCGCAAGGATAACGCCACAATGGTAATGGTTGGATTAGAGAAGCCTACATGAGGAAATACCGAATTACCAATCACAAACAAGCCCTCGGTTTCATGCACCTGACAATTTTCATCAACCACACCGTCAGAGGGATGGCTTGACATCTTGGTGGTACCGGCATGATGCATGCCGCCTCCAATGGCTTTAATGGTTTTGGGTTCAAAAAACTTTTTCCATTTAATTCTGCCAAGATTAGTCACCCCCATTTCTTGAATCATCAGTTTAACCACTTTTTCTAATGACCTAAAATCTCGGTCATTAAAGCGCCAGTCTAATTTTAGTTTATTCATTCCTAAGCCATCTTTTTCGCTGGTTAATGTAATGCGGCTGTCTTTACATGGTGAGGGTTCGAATATAAATTGAGCGTTGTAATTTCCAGCCGGGTGAGCAGTCTGTTTAAACCATGGGTTGTTCATGTATTCGGGATTGAGTGTTTCATCGTCTTTTTTTCGACCGAGCATGACGCAAAAATTGTTCAGTTGATGTTTGAGTAAAGCTTCATCAGTCATGCTTATAACGGGCATAACAGCTTCATCTTCGAATAAATGTCTTTTGTAGTTAAGCCCCTTTGGTAACAACAAATCAATTGGCTGAAAGCCAGGGTGATCCATAAAACAACGCCCTAGCCAATCTGCATGATTGCCAACACCTTGTTTAAAATCATTGTTGTGATTGTTTAACATAAAACGAGCATTTTCTAGTCCGCCCATGGCCAGAATGGTGTGTTTGGCGGTGATTTTTAATTGCTTCCCATCCAGTGATTTGGCGACCACACCTTCAATAGTTTTGCCATTAAATAACAGTTCGGTGGCGTTGGCATTTAAATAGGTGGTGATGTGTTTGCTGTGGCTTATGGTGTCAAGGTACTTGGTACCAAACCGAGTAGGTGGGCTGAAAACAAAAAACTTATTTGTAAAAAGGTTGTTCTGCCAGTCTATGACGCCATCGGTTAATTGTTTTTGATAGTAGCCATTGTGGCATTTTTCGAAATGAGGAATTTCACAAATTTCAGCCGCTTTTGGGTAGTATTGGTGGACCGCTTCTTGACTTATTGGCCAGCCTTTTTCTGTAAAATAAGGTTTTTGATTAAAATCAAAATCATCCAATGCTCGGCTCCATCCGCCCCAATGGTTAGTCGATCCGCCAAAATACCTGAGTCGTGATGTCGCTACTGGATAGGGTTTATCACCTACCGCGGCGTCATATAAGTCGAGTTGTTCGGGAGTGGGGTATTCCAAACCGCCACCTTCAATTAAAATATTATCAACACCTAGTTTTTCAAACTCCAGTGCCAATGTGATTCCTGCAGCACCTGCGCCGATGATACAAACCTCGGTATTGATTTGCTTGCTTTTAATTTCGGATGTTAAAAAGTCTGATATCATAATTTTGGTTTGATATTAAAAATGGAGTGGTGAATCTGAGTTATTTTCGCACAAAGAAACAATAGTTTCACCTACATTTGTTTTCAGTTTGTTGCTTAAGCGGTGAATTTAAAATGCTTTTTAATTTGTCTCGTTATGCTCCATTGCTGAAATAATTATTTGTCGTTTAGTGATCTAAATCTACTTGTTCCATTACCAGTTCTGCGCCATACAAACTTAAGTGATCACTGTCAAAGTAAAGTGCTTTTCCGTTCTTGACAGATGCACAGTAGGATTCATTACAAAAAGAATCCGTGGGCTTTATGGCAACGAGCTGGCTAGAATAAGGTAGTTGGTTTAGCTTGTCTAAAATAAATTGGTTTCTTAGTTGGTAATACTTGATTGTGGTGCTGTGTTCCAAGTCCAATACTCGTGTGTTTTTTAGGATTGAAAATGGTGTTGTGGCCTTTTCTATATGCAAAGGTAATTCGGGGATTGGGTAAAAAATATACACTTTTTTCCCAGCTTCAATTAATTTGTTAATGGTGTTATTAAGACTGTTCCAATAGTTATCTCTTGCCGATCCTTGCATGGTGGCTCTGTATTGTTTGCTGATTTTCATATAAGGAGATTTATCGGGTACTCCTGGGTATGCTGATAATTGATCGCCAAACAGGTGTCTAGAGTACCTATAACTGATCATCACATTATTTATGGAATCACGACTTAAAATTTCTGCCACAGCCTCTTTGTGCCAATCACTACAGCCTTTAGGCACCGCTAGATCCAATGTATAACTATTTGGGCAACCGCTGAAAGACAAATGCAGCAAGCCTTGTTCTTGTTCTTTTAATCTGTTGGCCAATGCATAAGCAGGTTCAACAACGTGACTGTCACCTAAAACTGCCCAGGTGATGTGGCTACCAAAATATGTGCAAGCTTTTTCAGGTGCCAGGTAATCAAGACCATTTGTGTGACAAGCCTTTCTCATTGGGCTACTGATCATAGATGCCTTGAATGGGTTGGTGCCAAACCGCCCAGGAAAACCGTTTTGTTGATAGGTTAACCACCCAAAAGCAACCATCAAAACCAGGGCACTTATAGACCATTGAAACACCTGTTTTCGGCTTAAAAAAGTTTTATTTCTGAAAGGTTTTTCAATGTAGTTCAGTGATACATAAGCCAAAATAATTGATAATAAAACAGCACCCCATAACAGTTCATCGGGAACTGTCCCTACTGTTTTCATTTTTATAAAAGCCAATAGTGGCTGGTGCCATAAATACAGTGAATATGACATCAAGCCAAAGTAAACAAAAACGTGCAAACTTAAAATTTTCCCGACCAACACCCGAGGTGAAGCAAATGCAATAATCAAACATGTTCCTATGACAGGTATCAAAGTAGCAAAACCAGGAAAAGGTGTGTTTTCATCAAATGTAAAAACACCGTATAGGATGAGAGCCAAGCCAAGCATGCTGGCCATTTCGTTGACACTTCTGAATGATTGAATTCGCTTAAGGTTCAAGAAGGCTAAAAAAGAACCAAAGAACAATTCCCAGGCACGACTGAATATCAAGTAAAAATTAGCATCCAATTCATTGTGTTTGAGTAAATGTTGTCCATACCAAAATGACAATACAGTCAACACAAGCAAGCAAGGTATCAGCAGTGTCTTTGATTTTTTCCACAGTACCCACAATAAAATCGGAAATATTAAATAATACTGCTCTTCTACCGCCAGGCTCCAAGTGTGTAGCAGTGGTTTTTCTTCAGCAAATGTAGCAAAGTAACCACTGGTTACATAGAAATAAAAATTGGAGGTGAAGGTGCCTACGTTTACCAGACTTAATGAATAATCTTTAAGTAAGTCGGGCGGCATAAACACGAAGGCAATTGCGGTTGTTATACAAGCCATTGCCAACAATGCGGGTAATATTCTGCGCGCTCGGCGCTCATAAAAACTCAACAATGAAAATTTTTGTTGTTTAAGGTCGTTGATCAAAATAGATGTAATTAAATAACCACTGATTACAAAAAAGACATCAACACCAATAAAGCCACCGCTGAATATACTGATTCCTGCATGAAACAGAACCACTGGAATTACTGCCAAAGCCCTTAGGCCATCTATTTCTTGTCTATACTTCATGGTATTTAAATAGCCAATGCGTTTAAAGCGCTTTTTTGTCCTTTTTTAGGAATTAACATGTCTCTTTATTGGGTTAAATTTAAGGCCAAAATATCAACCCAACCAGGCCGGTTTTGAACATATGATTATCATCGGGTGCCTAGCCTGCCTCCAATGAATTAAATGGTTTCGAATTTAGACCATTACAAATTGTATTCTATAATATTTTGTGTTGTTGTTATGCTGAGTCAACTGAATGTTAATTCTCACACAAGTTTATTTTAAACACATCATCCATCGGAACCAACTCTTTGCTGTTTTTTAGGGTGTGCTGAAATATATTTTGTTTGAGTAAGTTGTCTTTTTTCGAAGCAATGATTTCAATAACCTGTTTAGTCTTGGTATTTATGTCAGACCATTGAAATATTGGCTGATTATCCATGGCGTCATTGAGTTTGTAGTATTGAAGGTTAATTAAACGTAAGTTTTTATCAATTTCAAAAATAAAGTGCCCAGTATCATATTGCCTTGTGTCTAGGCCATAACCACTATAATGGAAATTTTGATATTGGTTTTCTTGATTGAGCATGATTGTTTTTGCTGGCTCGGATAAGTTCGCTTGCATGGTCAATTCGCAAGCCAGTTTCACCCCTTTTTCTGGCCGAGAAAACTTTTGTAAAACTTGCTTTGAAATTGATTTTAAATTTTCTTTTTCACAAGTATTAAGTGGCGTTTTTCCGTTAAATTTAACACGACATTCACCATTTTGTGTGTTAACTAATTCCCCATTGTGCCAGTCTGAATAGCGAGAAACGTGATGGTGGGTTTGGCCGGCGTGGTCCTTTTGTGTTTTACCAAATAAAAATTGGGCCGTGTGTTTAACATTTAACCAGTCAAGAATTGTTGGCGCTAAGTCATAACTGGCAATGGCAAGATTTGATTCTTTAATATCATGGTTTGTGATGCCAACTAATCTCCGGTCTTTTACTCTATTGCCAAATATTTTTGTCATCTTGGGGTTGGGGAAAACCCCGTGATCAGCTACGATGACCAACAAGGTGTTGTTGAGTAAGTTTTCGGCTTTTAATGTGTCTATAAATTGACCCAGTAATAAATCAGTGCAAGCGATAGAGGCAAGAAACCTGTTGTCAGTTTTTATGGCCTCACAACCAGGATAAACATAGCCAGGAATATGAGTGCCTAGGGTAAGCAAGGTTAAATTATAAGGAGGTGTTTTTGTCGCTTTTCTGATGATATTTAAAGCTTCTTGAAACAGTTCGGTGTCACTGAGTCCCCAAATGTTTGTGTTGGCTTTTTTGCCCTGAGCACGCCAATGCTCCATACCCCATACATGATCATAGCCATGGGTGTTTAAGAAGTCACCTTTACCCGCAAATTCCATTTTTGCTCCGCCAAGAAAGTACTGTTCATATTCAGCGGTTTTTAAAACATCGCCTAAACAAGGTAATTCACTCATGGCATCGCTTTTTTTCATAAATGAATCGTTGCCAGAACTCATGGTTAACAAGGTTCCACACTGGCTTGAAACAATACCTTCTATGGTTACAAAAGCAGAATTTTCATGTTTGAAGTGATGAAAACCCTCACCTAACTGATTCATGTTTGGTGTCAGCGATTTGAATTCAGGGTCATCGACCAAAAACTGATTGAATGATTCTAAATAAATTAAGATTAAGTTCTTTTTATCCTGGGTACTGGCGGAAATTAAGTTTTTGGGTTGGATGTCAATGTTATTAAGAAAACCAGCATCTATAAAAGGTTTTACGGTTTGGCTATCAATGGTTATATTTGTTGAGTTATTGATGTAGGTGTAATAGCCACGAAAAAATTCACCGATTGGAGCCAAAAGCAGTGCTCCAGCATATAAACCTGTTAGGCTTAGTACGGCTAAGCGGTTGAATGAACGTTTTGTCGGCGGGACAAGGTGTTCAGCCAGGAAAAAATAGCCAATTATTAAAACAAAGAGTAATGACAGTTGCCAGCTGTATTCATTGAAGGCTATTTTGAAGGACTCCCAGCTCAAGTGATAGTAAACTTCATCCTCAAAGCCAGATCCTGTGAAATCAAACAGTAGGGATTTGAATAAGACAAAAAATAACAAACAGACATAGCTAAACACCAATATAAAACGAAAAAAGCGTGTTAATAGGTTATTTTGGTTGGCAAAATAAAAGACTGCAGAAAGTAAAATCGATGTAACTGTCAATAGTGTAATAGAGTACAAAGAAACTTCGCCCAAAAAAGACGAAATTAACAGTGGTAGCAGAAAAATTACAGTTAGTTTAACTAGGTATTTCATAATAACTGTTTGAAAAAGCAAAAGGCATCAGTGTTTACTCCATATAACTTACTTGTATCTTGATAGTGAATTTGAAGAGAGGGTTGTGAAATCATTTTATCTAACGTGTTGAACCACTGTTTAATCTAAAGTTGAGTTATGTTATCGCTGCCAATTGGCAAGTCTTCATCTAATAAACATTAAGGAAACAGCTTGGGTTTTGATAAGAGCCAATATGTACTTACTGTTCGTAAAGTTTTGCATTTTAACAAACAATGACATGATCGGTTGGAGTTTATGGTTTTACGGTTTTCTGATGGCATCAGAAGCAGCAAGGTTTGAGGATGCTTGTGTATATTTATTAAGGGACTGCTTGCGCATTACTGCCAGCATTTGAGTTGGTTTGATGGTACCTTCCTTCATGTGTTTCTCATCCAACTGGTGAATTTGGTCGATAAATGCCACGTCTTCAGGGTTATTGGGGTCAAAATTGGGTCCAAAACTGCGATCTATAAAAATCAAAATCAAATTGGCAAAAGAAATAAATAGTTCAAAATTGAACCTTTCGACCAAAAGAGGCAGTACATCTTGGGCTCGTATGCCTTCAAATCCTTCAGTGGAACAATCGTGGTTAATGTATTTTTTTTCAAATCGCTGCATGGCGTGGTTGGTTTTGTAACGGTCAGGCATGTTGCCCCATATTTGTTGCAATAATTTCAGCGCTTCAGGCCAACGCATGTGTCCATTTTTGCCAATAGTATCTGAAGTGATAAAATAACCGTCTGGGGTTAATGCTGAGTTAATTTGATCATACAAATGTTCCAGTTCAATAACGTGATGTAAACACTGGTTGGCAATAACCAAGTTATATTTTTGGGAGGGTGTCCATTGATTAAAATCACTTTGCTCGAACAAGAAGTATGGTATTACCTCATGTTCTAAAGCCAGTTTTTTACCTCGTTTGAGCATGGTTGAATTGATGTCCAAACAGGTGATTTGGACGTTGTAAATCTCAAGGTTTTTAAGTTTTTGTGCCAATCGAACTTCGGTGTCACAATTACCAGAGCCAATACTGAGGATTTGAACTTTATCAGTTTTGTTTTCGCTGCATTTAACAGCATATTTGAGAAAAAATTCATCGGGGTTTGAAAACCCGTAAGGTTTGAGTTTCGGAACCAAGTACTTATTGGACCAGTAGTGAAAAATAGCTGGCAAATCATTCACCTCTTCTTCTTGTTCAAATCGAGAGACTTCTGTTAGCAGTTGTTCGTCATAGCTTGGAGGCGACATGCTATAACGTGCTTTTTTATAAGCGTGGTAAGCCGGAGTTAAAAATTTCTTAATGGGTCGAGGTAAGTGTTTTTTTATCAATGTCACCAATGAATTTATCATCGATTATTCCGGCGGCTGGTATTCATCGACCAAGTAAAGTGGTCTTTGTTTGCTTTCGTTGAACATGCGCCCCAGGTATTCACCAATGATGCCCAAAGCGGTGAGTTGGATGCCACCCAAGAATAAAACCACCACCATCAAGGAAGGGTAGCCGGGGACTTCATTGCCTAATATTAGGGTTTTGGCAATGATAATGGCGCCATAAATAAATGCAAAGAAAGCAACGCTCATACCGATCCATGTGGCAAACCTTAAGGGAAGGTAGCTGAATGAGGTGATGCCGTCCAAAGCAAATCGCCACAGTTTTGAATAATTCCACTTGGTTTCACCAGCGGCTCTGGGTTCGCGTTCAAAATAGATTTGTTTTTGTTTAAATCCAACCCAGGCGAACAGCCCTTTCATGAATCGATTTTGTTCACGCAGTTTGTTCACGGCTGAATAGGCTTTTCTTGACATCAATCGATAATCACCAGTGTCTTTTGGGATGTCTATTTTGCTCATGGAATTGATGATGCGATAAAACCAATTGGCGGTGGCTTTTTTAGCCAGTGACTCGCCGTGACGGGCTTTTCTGGTGGCGTAAACCACGTCAAACCCACCATGCCATTCGGCAATCATATCGGGAATCAGTTCTGGAGGGTCTTGAAGATCAACATCAATCACCACAACGGCATCGGCAGAGGCATGGTCTAAACCAGCCGAAAGTGCATACTCTTTGCCAAAATTTCGACTTAATGATAAGTAACCAAATTTGTTGTCAGCTTCATGCATGGATTTCATCACATTCAAACTGTCATCGCTTGAACCATCGTCGACAAAAATAACACGCCACTGTATATCACAGCTTTTCATTACCGCCTTTATACGTTGTTCAAATAGAGGCAATACCTCTTGTTCATTAAAAACTGGGACGATAATGTCAATTGATGGCATAAGCTAGAAGCTGCAAAAAAATGTATTTTAACTAACTTTTTGCATAAAAGCAGTTCAATTAAGGGCTGATTAAATACTTTACACGAAGATTAAATACACAAAACATAAACACAGCCAATGAAACGCCCAAAAAGTTCATCACTATATCAAGCCATTCAAAAAAACGATAAGTGGTTACTGATTGGAGCAACTCCATCAGGGTGCCAACCACAATAAACCCTAAGACTATGTGTATTGGTTTTTTCGGGTAGGTGTGTAAAAACCAATAAGTCAGTGCAAAATAGCATACCAGGTGCAGCAGTTTATCGTTGGTAGGTATAGGACTTGAGACCTGTGGTAAGCGAATAAGAGAAAAAACAATTACCATAACAATCATGCTCCATCCGATTAAACGCAGGACCTTGGATTTAGTCATGAGGCTGAAAGGGTTCGAGTAACCAGTGGTCGTATTCAGTTTTCATTTGACCCCAGTGAAGGTTTAACTCAGGTGGCTGCAGCTGAAGGTGGTTTAGTAATAAACTAAATATGGCCTTTGCTTCTTGTTGTGCTTGGTTGGGAGTGGATGGGTATAAGTTTGATTTTGGGTAAAGCTCGGGGTAAACCAAACGGTTGGGTGCGATGGGTAGGCAACCGCATGCAACCGCTTCAAGCATTGCAATGCCTTGAAAGTCATGATGAGCCGTAGATAACACCACATCGGCAGATTGTAACACTTGAATGTAGGCTGCACGAGATTCAATAAAGCCTAGGGTTTGGCATTGTGAGGCGTGGTGTTGTGTAATCATTTCCATGGCTTGGGGTATTTGTCTGAATTTTTGTCCAAGAATATGAAAAGTAATTTCAGCCATATTGGTTGTCGTGGTTTGGCATAGTCGGAGTAGTTCAAGCAAGGTTTCTGGCCCTTTGTCATGTTCCCAGCGGTGGTTCCATACGACTTGTAAACGCCCCGTTTCTTTTATTTTTGATGGTCTGGTTGAACAACAATCATCGGCAATTGGCACCGCCAGGAGGCTTGATTTTTGAGCCAATTGTTCCACCAAATTCTTGGGCAAGCCATCTGGCATTTTTTTACAAAAGGCCTCAACGCCTTGTAAAAAAGTTGTTCGGTTGTAATTTGTATTGAATGTAAGGTGGTCTGCAGCGATGGCGGCATAAATGTTTCTGATTTGTATTTCTAGCAGACCCTGTTGTTTGTTGTTTTCGGGGTAAGCAAATTGGTTTTCGTGAAAATACAAGGTATTGGGGATTTCTGTCAGTTTAGGGTACAGGCCTCTTAAGGTGCTCAAGTCAGTCATTGAAGTGGCAATCACTCTGTCATAATCGCCACGACATAAATAGGCGTCAAATTGAGCTTTGAAGCTTAAGGCGTTGCCTCCCATGCGCCATGCAAAAAAACGATCCTTTAAGGTCAGTACATGCCAGTCATATTGTGGAAATTGGGCAACCATGCTTTGATGCCAGTAACGATGAGATCGGGCATCATAAGCAGATAAAAGCAGAATTCGTTTTTTACTCATAAAAGGGAATTCTGCTGATTAAATTGATGGTTATTGTTTATTTTTGATGTCTTGTTTTAAACGATCAACAAATGTCATTACTGCCTCTTGTGCCGTTTCAGTGGCATTCAAGCTGGTGTAGCTTAATTCTGAACCATAGCCATTACCAATAGAATCGCCTGTGGCTAAATCATAACTGTCTACATCTAATTGAGCGCTAACCATGATTGATTGTCGACCGTAATACTCTAAAGTTTGTTCGCCAACATGATTAACATTGGCGATAATCATGGATTGTCCTCCGTAGGCATCCAATTTACTTTTGATGGCCGCCAGGTCTACGCCTTGAGCCATCAGTTGAGACAAGCCAGGCACAAATTGCTCATTCAATACTTTGATGTTATCGCGTTTTAATTCTGATTCAATGATTTTCTCAATTGGATTAGCCACCGCAGGATCTCCAAAAACCAACACCGCCACTCCTTTGTCTTTTTTCACGACTTTGGGTTTTCTGATAACAGGTTTGCTTTGTTTTTCGACAAATTGATCGATGTTTCCTTGAGTGGTTATGATGGTGTTATCCACCGCAGCTATGGTTTTTTCTGTGATTATGGCCTGTTGTTTCTCAAGTGTGCCATGGCTTGTATTTAGCCCTTTGTTATTGGTTGTAGTGGATGTGACCTGGGTCTGATTAGGGTTTTGAATTTGATTGTCTGCGGCTGCTTGGCTGCTGACAAATTCATCACTTACGACCATATTGTTACCATTGCTGTTTGCGTCCATGTCGCTGGTGGTTATGTTATTGGTATCCATATTGTTATGTGCGGCGACTTGGTCCGAGCTTGGGTTGGTATTATTTTCGGCTTTAATTTGGGCGTTCATGTCATCGCTGAGTTGCGCCATTTCTTGTTTAGATTTGAGCTTCACATCTTCTAACTGCATTTCATTATTGTCATTGCCTAGCAGTGTCATTGCTTGGTAGTTGTCCGATTTAAATGGTGACGGAATAAAGCCTTCATGAATACCTACCGCACCAACGCCGACAGCTGCAGCCAAGGTCAAAACAGCCCAAATGGCTTTGTTTGATTTTTTTCTACTTTGTGGCACCACTGTATCAACAGCGGCTGCTTGCATGGTAACTTGTTGAGACACTTGAGCTGTTTTTTTGGCGGGCTTAACTGTAATGGCTTGTTGTTTAATCTCTGCCAAACTCAGTTCAATCGAAGTAGGGCCTAAAAACTTAATGACTTCTTGGCAAGACTGACATCGTTCTTCAGGGTTCTTGGCAATCATTTTTTCTAGGATGTAACTGGTTTTTTTGTCCACTTTTTTATTGATGGCGCGTATGTCTGGTATGTCGGCTTGTACCACTTCAAGCATCAAGCCCAATGGACTGTCGTTTTCAAAAGGCACTTTGCCAGCCAGCATTTCATAAAAAACAATACCCAAAGCAAATATATCAGACCGAGCATCTACATCTTTACCAGTACAAACCTCAGGAGACAAGTAGCCAGGGGTACCTACAAATTCACCGGTGTTGGTCAATTTGTCACCATATTCACGGGTTTGTGCAATACCAAAGTCCACAACTTTGATGGTGCCATCATCACAAATCATTAAGTTGGCGGGTTTGATGTCACGGTGAACTAAATCACGGTCATGAGCCACCGCTAAACCAGCACAAGCTTGGCGCAAGATTTCTTTGGCGTGAAGAACTGAAAGTACATTGTTGCCTCGCAACAAATCATCCAATGAAATGCCTTCAATAAACTCCATTGCAAAATAAGGTTGCTTTTCTTCCATGCCAATAAAAAACACTTGTATCACATTAGGGTGGTTGATAGCTGCCATGCTTTTGGCTTCTCTGGTAAAACGTTCAATCAATCCTTCGTCACCCAACAGGTGTTCTCCCAAAGCTTTGATCGCAACATACCTATTCAGTGAAGGTTCCCAGGCTTTGTAAACCACACCCATGCCACCTCTGCCTAATTCTGAAACCACTTCATAATGACCAAATTTCTTTTTCATATTTTCTTTTGACATAATTATTTCCAACCCAAATCGCTTGGATATTCTTTTTTTGAACTTACATTGTAAATGTATGGCTTGAATATTAGCTTAACCTAAAAACAGGAGATTTGTGAAGTACATCACTTTTAAATGGTCTTTCTTATCGCTATTTGGGCGTTTTTGACTATAAATAGGTATTATATACAGGTACTGTTAAGGTAAAATTGCCTGCTTTTTTAAATAAACTTTAAGGTTTAATTATCATGCGAAATGAATTTTGTGGTCAGGTCACGGAAAAATACCTGGATCAACAAGTTGAAGTCTGTGGCTGGGTTGGTAACAGACGCGACCACGGCGGTGTTATTTTTATCGATTTAAGAGACCACACTGGTTTGGTTCAAGTGGTGGTTGAGCCTGATAATGAAGCGGCATTTAAAATTGCTGATGGTGCCAGATATGAGTATTGTCTGCGTGTTAAAGGTACGGTTAGGAACCGTCCTGATGGGCAGAGCAACTCAAAATTAGCCACCGGTCAAATAGAAGTGGTGGTGGATGAATACCATGTTTTGAACCCATCCAAGCCTTTGCCGTTTATGTTGGATGAAAACCCTGGTGAAAACATTCGATTGCAATATCGGTATTTAGATTTACGCCGTGACAACATGCAACACAATATGCGCTTACGTTCTAAGTTAACCTATGCTTTGCGTAATCACTTACACAGTCGTGAGTTTTTGGACGTTGAAACACCTGTGTTGACCAAAGCCACACCTGAGGGAGCGCGCGACTTTTTGGTGCCTTCACGGATGAATCCAGGCCAATTCTACGCCATGCCACAGTCTCCGCAATTATTTAAACAATTGTTGATGATGTCTGGGATGGATCGCTACTATCAAATCGCACGATGTTTTCGTGATGAAGATTTGCGGGCAGATCGTCAGCCAGAATTCACTCAGTTGGATATTGAGATGGCTTTCGTTGAGCAAGAAGATGTATTGAATATGGCTGAAAACTTAATTCGTGATACTTTCAAGGAAGTGATGGATGTTGAACTGGCCAATCCTTTCCCGCGTATGACTTATGCTGAAGCGATGCGCCGTTATGGTTCAGATAAGCCTGATTTACGAATTGACTTGGAGTTGGTTGATGTCGCTGATGCCGTCAAGGATTCAGAGTTCAAAGTATTTTCAGCGCCAGCCAATGACCCAGCTGGCCGAGTAGCCGTGTTAAAAGTACCACAAGGCGGTGCTAATTTTACTCGTAAGCAAATTGATGAATATGAACCCTATGCCCGTCGTTTTGGTGCACGTGGTTTGGCTTGGATAAAAGTCAATGATAAAGCCGCTGGTAAAGAGGGTTTGCAGTCACCAATTGTCAAATTCCTCAGCGACGATGCGTTGGCAGGCATATTGTCTTCAACACAGGCAGAAAATGGCGATTTGTTGTTCTTTGGAGCGGGTAAATACAATGAGGTGACCCAATTTATGGGTGCTCTGCGGATTAAAGTAGGGCAAGACATTGGTCACGTCAGCGACACTTGGGAACCTTTGTGGGTGGTTGATTTTCCGATGTTTGAATTCAATCAAGATGAAAAGCGCTGGGATGCTTTACATCACCCATTCACGGCGCCGACTGGAACCGTTGACGCATTAAAAAACAACCCTGGTGAAGCCATATCAAAAGGTTATGACATGGTGCTTAACGGGGTTGAGTTGGGCGGTGGTTCAATCCGTATCCATGACCAAAAAATGCAATCTTCAGTACTTGAGTTGTTGGGAATCAGTGAACAACAAGCCGAAGAAAAATTTGGTTTCTTGTTAGAGGCTTTGCAGTACGGTTGTCCACCACATGGTGGGATTGCATTTGGTGTTGATCGCATGGCGACTTTGATGTGTGGAGAGGAATCAATTCGAGAAGTCATTGCTTTCCCGAAAACTTCCAGTGGTCATTGTCCTTTAACCAATGCACCTTCAACCATTGATGCCGATCAATTGGCTGATGTACACGTTCAGGTGATCGAACCTGAAAAGGATGACTAATCCACAACAAGCTGTAGTTTTGGTCCATGGCTTGTACATGAAGCCATGGACCTGGATGTCATACCGTCGATTCTTAACTCGCCAAGGTTATAAGGTTTATATTTTTGGTTACAGAACCACTCGCCAATCATTTGCTTTAACCACCATGCAGTTAACCGCTTTTGTGAATTCACGACCGGAACAAACAGTGCATATTGTGGCCCATTCTATGGGTGGCATATTGAGCATGCGGGCATTAGGCAAAATAACCAAAGTTGGAAAATTGGTGATGTTGGGGACCCCTTTGAATGGCTCTAAAGTGGCTCGTAAATTACAACAAAAAAGGTGGCACAAAGCTTTGCTTAATTATGCAACTGAACCGTTAACGACTGGGGTGATTGAAACAGCTAAACTTCGGGATACGTTGATGATTGCAGGCACCTCACCATATGGACTTGGGCGTTTTATTGAACCTAGGTTGGGAATCAGTGATGGCACTGTAGGGGTGGCTGAGACCCAAGCTGAGTGGTTGGATCAACACCTTGAAATTCACAGCAGTCATTTTGGTTTGTTGCGAAATAAGCAAGCGAAACAATTAACCTTGTCATTTTTGTCTCAGTAAATCAATCGGTTTAATTCTCGTAAGATATTACCTTTCTTCACAAATCACTGCACAGTGATTTTGTTAAGATACCCTTTTTTAAACTGGAGCCTATGATGGCAGAGCAAATTGAAAACAATGTAACCATGTTTCAACAGATTAAATCACAAATGTCTGAATACCTGACGAATCCTGAAATGTTGATTGATGTGGCTCAATCACTGGTGTTGGCCTTATTGATCTATTGGGTGGGTAAACGCATCGCTAAATTGGTCAGTAACATGACTGGCAAAGGATTAACCAAAACCGGCAATGAAGTGATTTTAGTCAATTTCATTAAAAACATCATTTATTATGTCATTCTAGCGGCCGTGATTGTCATGGCATTGGGGCAACTGGGCGTTCAAACCACTTCGTTAATTGCGGTGATGGGTGCGGCTGGATTGGCCATCGGTTTGGCTTTAAAAGATTCCTTGTCAAACTTGGCATCGGGAGTGATGTTGGTATTAACCAGACCGTTTAAAAAAGGTGATTTTGTTGATGTGGCTGGAACCTCTGGTAAAGTCACTGAAATTAAATTGTTCAGCACAGTCTTACAATCACCGGATAATAAAAAACTAATCATTCCCAACGGTCAAATCACGGCTGAAGTTATTACCAATTACACCACTGAAGCATTGCGCCGGATAGATTTGGTGATTGGTGTCAGTTATGATGATGACATTAGACAAGCAAAAAAAATACTCAATGAGACCTTAGCAGCTCATGAATTGGTTTTGTCAGAACCTAAGCCGGTTGTCATGTTGAAAGATTTGGGTGCCTCCAGTGTCGATTTTGTGGTCAGACCATGGGTTAAGACGGAAGATTACTGGACTGTTTATGGTGACTTAATGGAACAAATTAAAATCAATATCGAAGCAGGCGGCTGCAGTTTTCCTTACCCACAAACAGATGTTCATTTACATCAAGTCAAACAAGATTAACTCGGATTAGAGTTAATTCATCGATCAGGCCGTGACTGTCATCACGGCCTTGTTCTTGGCTCATTATTTTCTGGCAACGGCGACCAAGCGATCTGCCGATAAGTCATAATCATCTTTTTGTAAAGAGCCATATATTTCTACTTTTTTGAAGCCTGCTTGTTTCAGCATGGCGGTCAATTCATTGGCTGAATAGACATAATGTTCATATTCCCACCGATAAGCTTGGTTGTCCCGAACTAGGATCCATTCGTTGGAATAAAGACTCATGTTGTCTATCAATAAAGGCCGTTCAAATCGAAGGTCACCATTGTCATACTCAGTACAGTGTACGGGTTCAATAGAGTGGGCCGCTTGCTCCTTGCCAAAGGTATCTATGATCAATGTACCTTTTGCATTTAACCATTGGTAAGACTTGTCTAACACCAGTTGGTTTTCCGTGGCACTGCTGTAATAGCCAAAAGAAGTGAATAGGTTGGTGATTAAATCGAACTTTTGCGTCGGTTGATAGGCCAATAGATCACTGTGAACCAAAGTGGCTGAAAGTTTTTCCTGGTCCACAAGGTTGGCTGCTTGGTTTAATAAATAGGCACTTAAATCAACACCGGTGGTTTCAATATTCATATCCGCAAAGCCCAGAACATGCCGGCCTGGCCCACAAGCCAAATCGAGTACTGAGTGGACTGGCTTATTAACCAGTTTTATGATTTGTTGGCATTGTTTTTTGGCCTCATCAAAACTTGCAGAATCAAACATGCATTCGTAAAAAATTTCCCACATTTCATTGTTATCAAACCAAGACATAAGCTTTCCTTAAGCACAAAAAAAGGACACTTTAATTCAAAAGCGTCCTTTCTAATAGTTTTTTGTTTAATTAGATCGTTGTCTTATCTTTCATCAACTATTGTAGAATCTGCGGCACTTTTTGCCACGGAAGCCATGCCGTTTTTACAGCCACTGTCAGATTTGTACATTTGTGATCTGCCAATTTCTTGACCATTGTTGGCTTTTAACACAAAATAAGTGCGGCCATCTTTAGCTTCTCTACACTCAAATTTAGTTTCATCTTGAGAATTGGTTTTAACTGATTCAATGCCATTTTCACAACCTGAAGCTGAGCTATAGCCTTGTGATTGTAAAATCACTTCGCCATTACCTGCTTTTAATACAAAATAATCTTTTCCGTCTTTACCTTTAGATACACAGAATTTTCCTGCCATGATTATAAACTCCAAATTGGGTGGTCATTCCCTGTTCTGATTCGCACACAGGAACCACTTAATACAAATAATAAATATCCACACAGGACATTTTCCTCCATACATATTAAAATAGCCGATTCAGAATGTAAAACAGATATTATAAAAGTTTACAATTGCCTTGAGATTAAATTGAAAAAAAGACTTGGAAAAGTATTTTGCATCCAGTCATTCGTTGTGTGGATGAAAGAGGGTTCTGCAAAAAACAACGATAAAAAAAGTCAAACATTGGCCGACAGGTGGTTGATGTGGGGCCGACAGCATGCGCCAGTTAATTTGCGTTTGATGGTGTGTGGGTTATTGATTTTATTGTTGATACCATCCAGCCAAGCACAGCTTGCTGATTGCCCGGTTGCTGATGTAATGATGTCTGAGGCACAAACACAATGTTTGAACCAAGAAATAAATAACACCAAAATAAATTTGTTGGCTAAGCAGTCTAAGCGAATTGGAGAAGGTGAGTTTTTGTTATCAGGTGATGTATGTATCATGCAAAATGATATGAGGATGTTGACACCTGAAATTTATTACCACCAAGCTAAAAAAATATTTGATACCAAGGGCGGTCTTTTGTTACAAAATAAAGACCAACGGATTGCTGCAAAAAATGCAGCGTTTAATTCAATTGATATGATTGCAACCTTGGATCAAGTCGATTATTTCTTTCTTGATTCTGAAATGAATGGCAAGGCCGAACATTTAGTCCTGAATGAAAATGTCTCAAATTTAATTGATTTAACTTTTTCAACCTGCGCACCACAACAAAGAGACTGGGAAATTGTGGCGAAGTCAGCAGCACTTAACCATGATGAAGGGGTGGGTACATTTAAAGGCGTTAGTTTACGCTTTAAAGACGTGCCAATCTTATACTTACCATGGGCTAAATTACCTTTGAATGATGACCGAAGAACGGGTTTGTTGATACCCGGTTTTTCCTACTCAGACAATACTGGGGTAGATTTGTCTTTACCATATTATGTAAACATTGCACCGCAATTTGATGCCACGTTAACCCCAAGATATCTTCAAGAACATGGTTTGATGCTGGGTACCGAGATGAGGTATTTAACCCCTAGAAGTCAGGGGGTTTTTGAGGGATTTTATTTACCCAATGATGATTTAAGAAATTCAGACAGGGGTTTGATTAATTACACCCACCAAACCCGATTAGCCAAAGGCTGGCGATTTAACAGTAACCTTAATCATGTCACTGATTCGCAGTATTATGAAGATTTCGCATCCAGTTCTTATATCACCTCTACACCTTATTTGAGCAGCACCCTGAATGTGCAAGGGGCTGGAAATAATTGGCAGTTTTTTGCGGGCATTAATGACTTTCAAGTATTAAGTCAATCAATAACAACTGCGAATGAACCTTACCAAACAATGCCTGAAATTGATTTCAATTGGTTTAAGTATAACTACCTAAAACAATTTAATTATGGTGTTAAAACGGAGCTAATTAATTTTTATCGAGAAGACTCTGTTGGTGCTTGGCGCAGTGACATCAACCCTTGGGTGGAGAAGCAGTGGTCAAATGCCTGGGGTTATGTAAAACCTAAATTACAGTATCGCAGCACCCATTATCAATTCGATGATAACCAATCAGATATTAGTCGTAATTTACCGATAGCATCAGTGGATTTGGGTTTGAGCTTTGAGAAGCAATTAGACAGTGGGGGATTTAAATCCTTAGAACCCCGGTTGTTTTATGTGTATGCTCCAGAACGAGAGCAAAGTGACATTCCAATTTTTGACAGCAGGGAACTGACTTTTGGTTCTTCATTGTTGTTTCAAACCAATCGGTTTTCTGGCGCAGACCGACAATCGGATATGAACCAAGTATCTGCCGCTGTAACGCACCGAAGTTATATGGCAAATGGCAATGAACGATGGAATTTAACAGTTGGACAAATCAAATATTTCGATAATCAAGTCGTCCAAATCAACAATCAACCAGAAGATTTAACGAAATCTCCATTAGTGATTGAATACAATCATTTCCTGAGTCGCTATTGGAATACTGGATTGAGTCTCCATTATGATCAATCCCAAGCAGAAGTTGAACGTGGGTTGTTCAGGGTGCAAAGAAAAGGCGATAACCAAAGTGTATTAAATTTTGCTTATCGATTCCGCAGAGATCAATTGGAACAGTTTGATACTTCTTTTGTCATACCCATTAAAGACCAACATCGAATCATTGCTCGATGGAACTATTCAACTCGCAATGACAAAACAATTGAAGCCTTGTTCGGCTATGAAAGGAAAAACTGTTGTTGGGCATTTAGACTGATGGCCAGGCACTATATTACAGATGAACTGGGTCAATCGAACAATGGCATATATTTCGAAATACAATTAAATGGATTAGGTTCAATAGGTAGGAACCCAAGACGTATACTTAAACAATCAATATCAGGATACCAAGAGGCCTTTTAAAATGAAAAAACTCATGACATTATTTTTGCTAACGTCGATTCCCGCATTTTCACAAGAGTTGTTGGATGAAATTGTGGCTGTGGTGGATGACACTGTTATCTTGAAATCACAACTTGATCGATCGGTGGATTCCATCAAGAAACAAATTGAAGCCAGTGGTAACCAAGTACCGCCAGCTGATATATTAAACCCACAGGTTTTGGAACGTTTGATAGTTGAAGAAATTCAAATAGCTCGTGCTAAATTGGTTGGTATTAAAATATCTGATGGTGAGCTTGATGCTGCATTAAGCAATATCGCACAACAAAATGGTATTTCATTAAGTCAAATGCAAGAAGCGATTGAAGTTGATGGATTCAGCTTTGCAGATTTTCGTAAGGACATGCGCAAAGACATGCAGACTGAGCGAGTCAGGTATGCCTATGCCAACTCCAATGTTAAAATCAGTGACCATGAAATTGATTTATTTTTAGCTGACAATGAATTAGATCAGGGTGAAGTTGAGTTACAGCATATATTGATTTCTACCAGTTCAGAAAATGATGTCACTGCGGTTGAAGCTGCAAAAAAAGAAGCCGAAGGCATCTATGATCAAATTCAAGCAGGTGAGAATTTTGCTGATTTAGCCACAAAATTTTCAGATGGTCAAAAAGCTTTGGAAGGTGGTAATTTGGGTTGGCGTCCAGTTAATCAGTTGCCTCCCTTATTTTCAGAGCAGGTTAAATCAATGACCGATGGTGAAGTCACACATCCAATCAGATCACCCAGTGGTTTTCATATATTAAAGTTGTTAGGTAAAAAAACCAATACAGTTAAAACTCAAGATCAATACAACGTTTTACACATTATGGTGGAAACCAATGAAGTGGTCTCACCCAAAGATGGCATGAAAATAATTAATGGCTTGTATAGCAAATTAAATGAAGGTGAAGACTTTGCACAGCTCGCTGAAGAACATTCAGATGATTACAATTCAGCACCGCTGGGTGGTGATATGGGTTGGTTTGAAATTAATAAATACGGTCCTAGAATTGGTGAGGTTATCAAAGGCATGAATATTGGAGAGGTTTCTGCACCATTTCAAACCGAAGCGGGTTGGCACATTCTTAAATATTTAGGCAAAAAAGAAGCTGACATCACTGAAGAACTTAAAAGAGCTCAAGCGTCAAATGCGATTCGAGAGCGTAAAGTTCAAGAGTTGATTGAGTCATGGATTCGTGAAATTCGTGGTGAAGCTTACGTTGACATCAGAATATAACTGACTCTAGAAAGGCAACCATCCAATGATCGCAATTACGCTGGGAGAACCTGCTGGAATAGGCGCAGAGTTGGTTGAACAATTGTCTGCCAGAAACGAATTAAAAAACTGTGTATTGATTGGTGATGAAGGTTTAATTCACCAATCAATCTCATCTGCCAAGTCTTTAAATATACAACATGTCCCGCTGTCTGTAGCACCGCGATTAGGTGAGTTAAATGTAGCCAATGCCGGTTATGTTTTGGAAACCATTAAAGTGGCTGCGATGGGCTGTGTGGCGGGTCGATACCAAGCCATGGTGACTTGTCCCATTCACAAAGGTATTATTAATGATGCAGGCATTTCTTTTTCTGGTCATACTGAATATTTGGCTGAATTAACTGAGACACCCAAAGTGGTGATGATGTTGCTTAATCAAGTGATGCGAGTTGCCCTGGTAACTACACATATTCCACTTAAAGAGGTTTCTTCACATATCACTGAGAATGAAATCAAACAAGTCATGCAAATCTTAAACCATGATTTAAAGATGAAGTTTGGCATCGCTCAGCCCCAAATTGGTGTTTGTGGGTTGAACCCGCATGCTGGTGAAGATGGTCATTTGGGGCGAGAAGAGCTAGACACCATTATTCCAGCTTTGGACGATTTAAGGAGACTGGGGTTAAATATAGCTGGTCCGATTCCTGCAGACAGTTTATTTACCCCTACCAAGGTAAAACAATTTGATGCCATACTCGCTATGTATCATGATCAAGGATTGGCTCCATTAAAGTATGCTGGTTTTGGTGAATCTGTCAACATTACATTGGGTTTGCCCATCATTAGAACCAGCGTGGATCATGGCACGGCTTTAGACATTGCAGGCAAAGGCTTGGCTGATGCAGGCAGTTTACGAGCGGCATTAAAGCTGGCTAAAGAGTGTGTGGCACGAACCCAAGTACAATTTGAAGACTAAACTATGAAAGCAAAAAAGGCATTGGGTCAAAATTTTCTGCAAGACGAAGGTGTCATCCATAATATTGTAAAAATCATTCACCCTCAAGAAGGTGAAAAAATCATTGAAATTGGACCTGGACAAGGTGCCATCACTCAATATTTGCAAGTCAGTGGGGCAGAATTACAATTGATAGAACTGGATCATGACTTGATTCCGTTCTTACAGCACAAGTATGCCATACATAACAACGTGACCTTGCACCACATGGATGCATTGAAATTAAAACTAGAGGGTGGACCATACAAGGTGGTAGGTAACTTGCCATACAATATATCGTCACCGCTATTAATTAGTATGCTGTATCAATCGAAGCAAGTGTCACAGATGATATTCATGTTACAAAAAGAAGTGGTGAAAAGAATATGTGCTGAACCCGGTGAAAAATTATTCGGTCGACTGTCAGTCATGTTGCAACATCGGTTTGATTGTTTTGGGCATTTGACTATCCCGCCAGAAGCTTTTATCCCAAGACCTAAAGTGGACTCTCAAATCGTTCAATTGGTGACCAAAAAAGACCCAACAGATGTGCCATTGCCAGCATTAGAAAAGTTGGTCAAACAAGCCTTTTCTATGCGTCGAAAAACCATTCGAAATAACTTAAAAAAAATCGTGTCATTAGAGCAAATGGAAGCCGTTGGAATAGATCCTGGTCAGCGTGCCGAAACCATCACTGTGGCGCAATTTGAACAATTGACCTTATTATTAGAACAAGCGTGTTAATCGACAATTATTTGACATTACCCAGTTGTTTCATCACCGCCACTGACACGGATGCCGGTAAAACCCATGTATCATGTGAAATTTTAACTGCATGGCAACAACAAGGGTACTCAGTCGGTGCGTTCAAGCCCATCGCTTCAGGTGCCATTTGGGTCGATGGTGAATTAGTCAGTGAAGACGCGCAAGCTTTGGCAGAGGTCACTGGTCAATCTTTAAAAGCCATCAATCCATTCACCTTTGAAGCACCGGCATCGCCACACATTGCTGACTCCAAAAAGCAATTTGATTTGGCTGAATGTATGCGGCATTTTAAACACATGATTGAACAATATGATCGGGTGTTGGTTGAAGGCGTGGGTGGTTGGTGTGTACCATTGAGTGATGATTTGATGCTTAAAGATCTGGTTAACGCATTGAAGCTACCGGTAGTTATGGTAACAAGAATTGGATTGGGGTGTATCAATCACAGTTTGTTGACTATAGAACAAATTAAGCGAGATACTGATTTGTATTATGGGTGGGTAGCTAATGTGATTGACCAGGAATATATTGGTATTGAGCTTAATATACAATCCATATTAGACAGAAGCTGAAAGTTACTATTCAGCTTCTGTCATCCCTGTAAAATCAGAAGATTTGGGTATACCGAGCATAGACAATGCGGCCATTGCCATCATATAAGTTGAAGTTATAAGTTGGTTGGTATGGGTTAATTAGATTAACTGGAGGTGATTTTTCACCAAGATTCATCACACCCAGAGCGAACGTACCGTTCCAAGAAGTTTGGTAACTGGCTTGTAAGTCATGGGTAGTCCAAGAACCCACAGCTTGGTATTCGTTTTCTGCATTTTGCTTGCCGATAAAATTAAGGTTATAAGCAATGTTCCAGTTTTGTTTCGAATAAGAATGAGTCATCAATGCCCTGGTGTCAGGAGTGCCTGCGAAATTTAATTGGCTTATGCTGTTGTCTAATTCAAGGTCGAGTTGATGAATGATATGAATTTGACTGTTCAATACACCGCCGCCAAATTCCAGTTGTGTTTGCGCTTTGAATGTCATGCCAGATTGCTCTAATTTACCACCATTGCCATAACCAACCAAACAACTTTCATAGTAGGTACCATCTTCATTCAGGGTGCAATCAAGGCCAGCAGGAACGCTTTGTCCATTATCCAACCTGTTAGCCAGTGCAAAACCATTAAAGAATTTGATGCGATCATTCAATGAAAGGTCCCAATAACCCAGGTTTAAGCTTAACCAATCTGTTATTTGATAATTAACATCAAGATTAAATTGGTCAATTTGTTCAGATTGTAGCTGCGAATTGGCAATGTAAAAATCTGTTGTTGATGGATAACCAGGTAAGCTTATATTTCCAGAGTCGGGTATAGGAACTTGATTTAATGTTTGTAAATCTGGACTGTAGTGATCTTGACTGAAAGCACCACGAATCGTCAGCTTTTCAAGTGGGTGCCATTGTGCGGTAATTTTTGTCGATAGTTCACTGTTTATGTCAGAGTAATCATCATAACGTGCAGCCAAATTGATATTTAACTGATCTAAAACTGGCAGTTGAGTTTCAAAATATACAGCGTTGGTATCACGTGTCCCACTGGCAGAACCAACATTATGAGTTCCGCTTATTTGGCCAGCTTCTGAAAGAGAGTCATATTGGTCTGAATATTTTTCTTGGATGTTCTCAACCCCAATGACCACAGCAGCAGTCCCTCCGTTAAGTTCTATCCAATCAAAACTGAGGTTGCCGAACAACTCATTTTGGTCATACTTGGCATCTCGAAACAGAGTGGCTCTCATCGCATTAAGTACTTGTTCTGGAGTATTAAATGGGTTGGATAAGTCGTATAAACCAGTTTCAATGTATGTGACCGCAGCAGAGTATAACAGGTAGTTTCTTCCTACATCGGATGATCTGTTGTTGGTGTTTCGATAGCCCACATTGATTTTAGTTTGCCCCATGTGACCTGTGGCTCCAACCGATAGGTTTGTTAACTGGTTAGAAACAGTATGGTTGCGATTTCCCAATGCAGCAAAACGGTGATACCAATGAACTTCTGTCGGCTCTAGGTTTAGCGAGGCATCATATAGTGGAGAATTGGGATTGGACGGGTTGTTCGGACTGTTGGTACTTAATGGCGTTGAAAGATCAGACACTGACGGTACAGGAGCTGTACTTCCAAATGACTCAGATTGAGTGAATGAAGTGTTAGTCCACAGTGACCAGTTGTCATTAATTTGATAGGTACCCTTGGCGTAAAGAGAATTGTTTTCTATTGAGGCATCTTCGGCAGCTTGACTGGAGGCATCATAGTCACAATTTAAGCCATTGAGAGACGCAGAATTAGTTGTGATTAGAAAACCTGGACCAAGCGACTCACAACCGGAGTTATATGACGTAAAATCGGAATTTTCTACACCATCAGTCACAGTAGTGAAATTATTTCCAAAAAAAGAATAACTTGGATTTCGCCAGGGCACATCACGTTGGTACACAAGTTCGCGGTCATTCCAAGAAACACCCGCCAGTAGACTAGAACGCTCTGATTTTGTACCAAAAACCACAGAACCTTCTTCACGTTCACCACCACTTTTTGGTATGGAAACATCGGCAGTACCTAACATGATTTCGACACCTTGAAAATCAGTGCGGGTAATGACATTGATCACACCAGCCACTGCATCCGCACCATAAAGAGCAGAAGCCCCTTCGGTTAACACTTCAATGCGATCAATAGCCCCCAAAGGAATTAGGTTCAAATTTTGCCAAGAAGCCCCTTGTGGAGATTTCGGCATGCGCCTGCCGTCAATCAGTACCAAAGTTTTGCCAGCACCCAAACCGCGCAGTGAGACCGCAGCATCGCTTTGTGCAGAACTGCCAGATTGGGGTCTGAGTGAACCAAAAGAATTTGAGGGTAATTTTCGTATAAAATCAGCTGTATTACTTTCACCACTGCGTAGAATTTCTTCTCTGGTATAAATGGTTGATGCTTGATTGACTGGTGTTTGTTCAGATGTCAGGTGTGTTCCGGTTGATGTTACTGTATCAACCAATGTTTTATCTTGTGTCAGTCCAACAGCTGGAATTAATGCCAGTACAGTGGATATTGCCTTGAGTTTTTGAATTTTTTTACTGTGTTTTGTTGTCATATAATTTCCTTCTTAAACTAATTTGTATACCTTGTAATTTTATGTAATGCGATGAATTTAGGTTAGCATATTTGGGCCAAAAATAAGCACTTTTAAGCCACTTCCCTTTTTGTTGCTTGTGTTATTTCAGCGATTTCACCTTTTATCTTATAAAATATGACGAAATACATTGTACAAGTGTTAAAAAAAAGTCACCTATTTGAATGAGTCGAATTAATCATTGAGAATTTTATAGTTTCATCAAACCATCACGTAAATGAAATAAAAAATCAATGCTGGGCCTTTACACTTTCTGCTTTTTAAATCATTGGTTTAGTTTTTAAACCAACTACATTAAGAGGTCATCAATGAAGGCAAGTAACAGCCAAACACTAAAATTTTTTGCAATTCTGGCAATATCAACGAATGTCCATGCTGGATTGACATTAGAAAAAGTCAACAGTTTATCCACTGGCTTGGGCGAAGCATCCGCTGAAATTAGCAGCTATGATAAAACCAGTCAAAAATTATTTGTGATTAATTCAGGGTTTGCATCATTCAGCATTTTTGATTTTTCTGATCCGATTAATGCCAGTGCCAGTGTGACTGTTGACCTAAGTTCCTATGGCGCTGGACCAAACAGTGTGGCCAGTTTTCATGGCTTGGTGGCTGTAGCGGTAGAAGCTGATGTGGTGACAGATTCCGGTACAGTGGTATTTTTTGATGTCAATGGCGCACTTCAAAACACCGTAACTGTCGGCGCTTTGCCTGACATGATAAGCTTTAATAAAGATGGTACACAGTTGATCGTGGCCAATGAAGGTGAGCCTGATGAAGGCATCAACCCCATGGGTACGATCAGCATCATTGATTTATCTGGTGGTGTAGAGGGAGCCACCGTGAACACTGTAGATTTTACTGAATTCAATGTGGGTCAACCAAGACATGCAGAACTGCCTACCGATGTTATCATTGCACCTGGTCAAATCATCGCAGAAGATTTAGAGCCAGAATACGTGGCTATCAGTGAAGACAACAGTAAAGCCTATGTCACCTTACAAGAAAATAATGCAGTTGCAGTGGTTAACTTGGTCACACTGGAAATTTCAGCCATTCATGCACTGGGTTTTAAAGACCACAGTTTAGTCGGTAATGAACTGGACCCCAGTGACCGTGATAGCCCGGAAGGTGATGGTGCGATTCATCTCAACAATTGGCCAGTAAAAGGCATTTATATGCCTGATGCAATCGCTGCGGCTAAAGTGGGTGGTGTTCAGTACTACCTAACAGCCAACGAGGGTGACGCGCGCGATGCCGATGATCGCATCAAAGACTTGGTGCTTGATTCTGTGGCTTTTCCAGATGCAGCGACCTTACAATTGGATGAAAACATAGGCCGTTTGGATGCACAAACTAATTTAGGTCAGGGCATCAATGGATACGAAGAGTTATTTGTTTATGGCGCACGTTCTTTTTCAATCTGGGATGCCAGTACGGGAGCTCAAGTATTCGATTCAGGCAGTGAAATAGCCATGAAAATAGCTGAAATTGACCCAGCTTTATTCAATGCCAATGATTCATCAGCAGATGGTTTTGATCAGCGCAGTGATAACAAAGGTGCAGAACCTGAAGGGATTACAACCGCAACCATTGGGGAAAAAACTTATGCTTTTGTGGGTTTAGAACGCGTCGGTGGTGTTATGACATATGACATCAGTATTCCAGATTTGGCCAGTTTTGAAAGTTATCAGCCAGCAACAGAAGGTGATGTAGCGCCCGAGGGCTTGTTGTTTATTCCAGCTACTGACAATGCTACAGGTCAAGATTTGTTACTGGTTAGTTATGAAAACACTGGCACCATAGGCGTTTTTCGGCTGATTGATATTATCTTTAAGGCTGGTTTTGAGTAAATTTGGCATTAAATAAACGCTTTGCTGAAGGGGGATTCAGTTAAGCGTTTTATTTACAACGCATACCAAAACGAATTAATATTTCTGTGAATGAACTGGTAATTAACCTTAAGGGTTTGAATAAAACAGTTTTACCACCTTGGGATGGCCCAATATCACAGGGGCTTTCTTCATCCTCTAATTTTGAATATACTGCTGAATAAGTATTAATGTCATCGCCGTCTTTTAAACAGACTAACTGCTCTTTGAGGTGGTTAACAGGCACCGATTCAACAGCACAATTCAATTTAAAATCTTTCTTGCAGTATCAATTGAACCTAAACTGTTATTTATATTTGATTCATCAGTTTTTTTGTAAAGCCTGTATCGGATCGAGTTCTGCTGCTTGTTTGGCTGGGTAGTAACCGAAAACCACGCCAGTAATTAAACAAACACCCACTGCCAAAATAATCGAAAAAATACTCCATTCAACAGGCCAGTTGGCAAATGATTGAATGATAAATGACAGCATTATGCCCATTACAATTCCCAATAATGCCCCGACGGCTGCAATGGTGGCGCTTTCAATCAGAAATTGATTTTTAATATCCGCTTTGCGTGCGCCCAAAGCCCTTAATAAGCCAATTTCTTTGGTTCGCTCTAGTACTGTGGCTAACATGATATTCATGATACCTATGCCTCCCACCAGTAAAGAAATTCCAGCAATACTGGACATGACAATGGTAAAAATTTGTTGGGTTTGATTTTGTTGATTTAATAAAGAAGCTGGGACTACGATTTGATAGTCGTCGATGTTGCCATGGCGGCGTTTCAATAAACGATCGATGGCTACCGAGGCCACTTGGGGTTTGATCGATTCATCCAAGCCAACCCGAATGGTGTCTAATTGGCTTTCTAACATTTCAGTTTTTAATCGTTTGAAAGCAGTTTCAACTGGAATGAATATTTGATTATGTTCTGCGCCTAATTTGATGCCTTGAATTTCATTTTTAGACAATTCGTCTTTGCGCAAAACCCCAATAATTTCAACCCACAAGTGATTGATTTTAATCCGTTGGCCTAGGGCATCACCTTCAGGGAACAGTTGATTGGCTGCTTCAGAACCAATCACCGCCACTTGAGCAAATTCAGTGTTGTCATTGGCGGTAAATAACCGGCCGGCTGAAACTTCTAAATTAGACATTTCAAAACAACTGGGAGAGATGGCTTTAACGGCGCCATCAGAATTGGCATTGACTGAGAACAATGACCACGTTTTCAGGGTTTTTTCACCACAGGTTTTTTCCACAAAGGGCAAGCTGTCTTTTAGGGCACGCACATCATTGACAGTTAAGCCCAAAGTGTCTTCACGAATTTCTTTTAAGGTTTCTTGGTCAAACACTTTTTCTTCAATAACCAAGTTACGTAAACCCATTTTTTCAATTAAACGAGTAGACTCTGCTTTCGCGCCTTCGCCAATACTGAGCATGGCAATCACCGCGCCTACACCGAAAACCATACCCAATAAAGTCAATAAAGTTCGCAGTTTGTGGTGCAACATTTCTGATATGGCATGCCGCAAATTAATGGTTAAAGCATTCATAAATTCGCCTCAGTCGATGGTTGGATGGGTTGACTCAGTGCAATGATGTCGCCATCATTTAAGCCGGTTTCTATGGTGCACAAGCTGGAACTACAAAAGCCAGTAGTGATGGCCTGTTGAGTGAACTTATTGCCATTTTGCACATAGACCCAAGTGTTGTCTTGTTCTCGGAATACGGTTTGGATAGGAACCACCAAACCCTGGTCTTGATTAACGACATGAATACTGGCATCTAACCGTTGTCCAGGTTTAAGCTTTTCATTGTTGCTGACATCCAGAGCCACCAAAACAGTAAAGTATTTGACTGGATTGTCTCTTTCTTTGGGTTGTGCCGTTTGACTGATTGAACTGACCGTCCCTAGAAAGACAGAGTCTGGATAAGCATGTAATGTGACCTTGGCTGGGACACCTTCTTTGATACCTATGGCTTCAACTTCTGGAACATAGACTTTGGCTTGCATCAAACTTAAATCAGGCAATGAAGCTAATTTGGCTCCAGGAAAAACCGATTTGCCAGGTTCTGGCAGTGAGCCATCCCAGCTGGGTTCTAAGACAAATAACCCATCATGAGGCGCAATCATTTCCAAAGCACTCAAACTGGAGTTATTCATCTCTAGTTTATCCACTTGTACTTGTTTGGAGCTCTCTAATACGGCTTTTTCGGTTTCAGATTTTTGTTCAAAATTATCCTCAACTTTCTCAATGTGTTCGGCTTTGGCTTTTAAAAATTCTTCGTTATCACCGGCCTCAATCATTTCTATTTTGGTATAAAGCAGGGGGTCGTCAATATTGAACTGTTTGGCTAAATCGTACTCATAGTCAATCACCTGAGCTTCAGCGCCGAAACTGAATTTACTGTTATCGATTTCACGGTCTTTGGCCAGCATTGAATACATTAGCTTTTGGATTTCAAAGTTGGTTTCATCCACTTCAATTTGAAACGTAGAACCATCAAATCTAGCCACCACTTCGCCGGCTTTCACGGATGAAAATTGTGGCTTAATCCAGGCCAGTGTTTGGGGCCTTCGTGAAGTCGCTGGGGCAGTGATTGGGGTAGATTTAACGGCCTCTAACTCACCTTCAGCATGGATTTCAAATAACACCTTACCTGCATTGACTTGAATCACGGGTGTACTGATTTTTTCTTCGGATCCACATGACATTAAAATCAAGCAGAGGATAATAACTATACTTTGTTTACTCATGAGGGTTCTGCCAGAATGGTGGCTTTAATACTCATGCCTGGACGCATGATTTCGAGGTTTAAGTTATCGATTGAAACCATGGCATCTAATATTTTTGAGGGTTGGTTTTTAGACTTGGTTCGAACTACTTTCGATAAAGACTTAATGGTGCCAGAAAATTCCAAATCAGGATAGGCATCCAATATAAACTTAACTTTTTGTCCTTCAGCTACCCGTGACATGTCATTTTCTTTGATTTCTAATTGTGCAATAATTTGATCTAAATCAGCAACTTCTGTTACTCTTGCGCCGCCCCAAACTGAATCTCCAATCGCATATTTATTGTTAGCTTGATCGGTTTGGTGCATCACAATTCCTTTGCGTTTTGACATGATGCGCATGCTTTTAATCGAGTTTTTTAATTCATTGACTTCAGCGGTTAGTTTGGCAATGTTGGCATCCAAGATTTCAATTTCTGTAATCAGTTTTTCTTCATTTAAACGGCGATTATCGATGGCATGTTGGTACTCTAATTTTGCTAATTCAAAATTCAATTGATTTTCTTTGTATTCATTTTGTGCAATCACGCTGCTGGGTAATTCGGCTTTACGTTGAGCTTTATCTAACAACATTTTCTTTTCTTCGATTGCCAGGTCCATATTTTGTAAGGTTTCAACTTTGCCAACTTCGGTATTTTTCAATTCGGATTGTTTTACATTCAGCTCACCACGTTTATCCATCAGGCGCTCATTGAGTTGGTCAGTTTTAAACATCAGTACCGGTTGTCCTGGGTTGACTTGGCTGCCATCAGGTGCCATAAAAGCAATGGTGTATTGCCATATTCGCCTGACTTTAGGGGGTGAGTAACTGTCTGTTTCTACCGCTTTGAGCTCTCCATTGGCCGCAAAATTGGCTGCATGAATGGTTGTTTGTAGGTTGAATAACAACGCCATTAAAAGTATTTGTTTCATAATTATTAAGTCAGGCCTCGGTTAAAACAATGAGGGCGCTCATGCCCGGTAACAAGGGGATGCTATTGGTATCATTTAAGCTGATTTCCACTTCATAGTATAAGCCGTTGCCCCAATCTTTTTTATCACGCCCACCCGCTGAAACCTTCATGATTTGGCCTTTAACATGAGCCTTTGGTAGCGCATCAAATGTAACATCTACGATTTGACCTTTTGTTACCTTGGGAATATCTATGGCATTGACCCAAGCAGTTACTTTCATATTTTGTTTTTTTGAAACTTTCAAAATTTCCATACCACTGCTGGCTTGATCACCTGCTTGGTATTTGCTACCAGTCCAAGGGTGTGAAGCGAATATCACGTAGCCAGCTTGGGTGGCGTGGACACTCATTGAATCTAATTGGTTTTTCCAGTACGCCAAGTCTTTTTCTTTTTGTGCGGTGCCTAAATCAATTTCGATTTTTTTCTCACGTTGTTTTTGTTCAATAGCTATCAACTCATTTTTAGCTTCTTCCAATGATTTGATTGATTTTTTCAGGGTCAGTTGGCGTTCTTTGAACTCGAGCTCTCCGATGAAATCTACCGGAACATCGGCTTTCAGTTGGGCCACTTTTCGAGCCACCTGGGCCTTTTCATAGGCCAACATCGCATTGTTCAGGTCGATTTGGATTTGAATCATGTCTCGCTTGGCGCTGGCTCTGAAAACATCCATTTGTTCAACTTTACTTTCGATTGTGCTGTCAAGTTCACTGCCATCGATGCGTAGTAGAAAATCACCTATTTCTACAAAGGTTCCTTCTTCAGCCATTTCGCTTATTTTTCCTTGCCACCCCCTGACTTGTGGCATGTTGACCACTTGCGTTTGGCTGGATTCAACGATGCCAGTAAACATCGTAGCCTGACTGTTTAAAGTGACCATCAGGAACATTAAATTGAGTACAGTTTTCATGCGACTATTTTTCCGTCTAAGAAATGAATGGTTCGGCCCGCATTTTCAGCAATCTCAGGTTCATGGGTGACCATCACTATGGTTTGTCCTGATTGATTAAGCGACACCAGTAAGTCAATAATTTGTTGTGAAATGGCGCTGTCTAAATTTCCAGTGGGTTCATCTGCCAACAAGACGGCAGGTTGATTTATCAGAGACCGAGCGATGGCTACCCTTTGAATTTGGCCACCCGACATCTCATTTGACATATGGTGTATGCGGTTTCCCAGGCCGACTTGATGCAGTAAATTTTTAGCCCGTTCTTCACCACCTTGTTGCTTTTCTGCTGAAGCAAACCGCAAAGGCACCATTACATTTTCTAAAGCACTGAGACGTGGCAATAAGTGAAAACCTTGAAATACAAAACCAATGTGGTCATTTCTGATTTTAGATAAGGCATCGTCATCCAATGAACTGACATCTTGATTCGCTAGCTTATAAAGTCCACTGGTGGGCTTATCCATACAACCTAGAATATTCAGCATGGTGGATTTGCCTGAACCTGATCGCCCCATAATGGCCACAAACTCACCTTCGTCAATGGTTAAGTCAACTTGATCTAAAGCGGTGATGGTTTCACCTTGAGTCTGGTAAATTTTTGATATTTTTTGTAATTCCAACATTCGTGTTGCCGTCCCATTAACGATTGGTTAGATTAGTCTTTTTCAGCACAGAATAAATGTGTCAAAAGTATGGTTTAATTTGAACTGCAATTGGTGATAAAAGTTCCTATATTATATGGTTAAACCATATGAATACAGTGGAATCGTATACTTTTAAGGTATGCACATGGATAAAACAGCACTGAGTTCTGTGAAAAACACATTATCTTCTGGTAACAGTTGGTGCGCAATCCATGGTGAAAGTGCAACCCAAAGACCCAAAAGCAAAACAAAAACACCAGAGACTGCTCGGAACCAAGCACCTTGGTGGCTGGATATCAGTTTTTTCATAACCACTTGTGACAACAACAAGGGTAACAGGGTTCCTAAACCGAAGAACATCATAAAACTGGCGCCACGAATGACATCTGCAGTGGTGGCTGCGATAATCAACATGCCATACAATAAACCACAGGGAATCATGCCCCAAAACATGCCTTTTAAAAAGACCAAATGGGTGCTATTAGATTGTTGAATTTGTTTGAGTTTTTTCGCTATTTGTGGCCAAAATGGCAATGGTTTTTGAATCACCAACCACCTGGCCTTGTCTTTAAACAGTATTACCAGTCCAGTAATTACCAACATGGCGCCCATCATGATTCTGAGAAATAAGCCCCAGCTGTTCAAATCCAGTTGGATACTGGCTCCTTGAATTATTCCTGCAAACAAAGCACCTAATAAGGTATAAGTGAAAACCCGTCCTAAATTAGTCAGTAATATCTGTTGGGTATTCTGTTTGTGACAGATGGCAGCACATAATCCGCCACACATTGCAACACAATGAAAACCAGAAAAGAACCCAATCATCAGGGGGGTGATGGCAGACAGCATTAATCAGTCCTTTTTGTCATTTGATACAATGGGTTGGTTGCTGGATGACTTGGATTTTTTGTGCATGAATGGTTCGTTGTCATCATCAAGAATGGAATAAGCTGGACTGTCTAAGTCATCGAATTGATTTTTGTTGATGGACCAAACCAAAGCCCAAACGGCTAACCCAGCCAATCCAAGGCTTAATAAAACCAATACAAATACCATGTTCATTGAACTTTATTCCTGCGGTATTAAACCGCTTATAATTATAACAAACGACGTGAATTCATCACCACCAATAAAGAACTGAGAGACATGCCTATGGCCGCCATCCATGGAGCAAGTAGGCCCATCATCGCTATCGGGGTAACACTGAGATTATATACCAATGACCAGCTCAGATTCTGTTTTATGATGGCATTGGTTTTGCTTGATACGACAATGGCCTGCTGGATTGGATGCAGTGATTTACCCAGTACAATCATGTCAGAGGCTGAGTGAGCCAAATAAGCCCCTTGTTTTAAGCTGATAGAAACATTGGCTTGAGACAGCACCGGTGCATCATTGACCCCATCACCGACCATCACACAAGCATGACCTGAAGCTTGTTGTGCTGCAATGTGGTTAATTTTTTGTTCTGCTTTAAGGCCGCCAAATCGATTTTCAATGGCAAGTTTTTCTCCCCAATTGGCCACTGTGTCAGGCTGGTCACCACTGAGGATGGTGCGGTATTTGCCCTGATTTCTTAAGTCATTGAGTAAATCTAAAGCCCCACTTCTAATCGGGACTTGTAATTCATAAACAGCCACCAACTGTTTTTCACAAGCTAAATAAACTTGGGTTAAATCATCATTGTTTTGCCGTTTTGGCAGCTTAATTGATAAACTTTCAAGCCAGTCAGCACTGCCCATAAACCATTGTTGTGATTCGTTGTTATCTTTGTATGTGCCACTGACTCCCCGGCCAGGAACTTCTTTGGCGTCACTCAGAAACAGTGGCTGATGATGCTGGAAAGCAGAAGCAATCGGGTGGTTACTGATTTGCTGTAAGCCAGCTGCGATGGCAGCTAATTTCTCATCACTGTAAGTTGATAGGTTGTGGGTTTTATCAATAGACAATATGCCTTCGGACAAAGTCCCGGTTTTGTCGAAATACCAATGTTTGATTTTACTCAGTTGAGTGATGGCTTCGGTGTTATTGACTAATATACCGTGTTTTAAGAGGTTGATTCCAGCAGCGGTCAAGGCTGTTGGTGTGGCCAATGAAAGAGCACATGGGCATGTGGCAATTAAAACCGATAACAATGCAGTCATCAAGGCATCCGGTTGTTCCATGCCATACCAAACAGCAGTGCCTAAGGCCAGCAGCAATACCACAGCGACAAAATAACTGGCCAATTGATCAACCAATTGTAAACTGGCTGGTTTTTTACTTTGGGCCAGTTCCATCATGTCTGCCAGTTTAGCTAAAAAACTGTCTTGGTTATTGGCTGTGGTGATGAAAGTTAACTCACCATTTGTAAGCCGAGAACCTGCATAAATCAAGCTGCCTTTCTGTTTGGAAACCAGTTTAGATTCACCGGTCAAAATGGCTTCATTGACTTGTCCAGTCCCTTGAATAACCCGGCCGTCACACGGGATGACTTCTCCGGATTTAACCAACAGACGATCACCTTTGGTTATTTGGTTCAACGGTACGGTTTCTGTATCTTGTGAGGTCTGAGCTATCGTATTAATTAATCTTTGGGCGCTGACTGGTACCAGTGCAAACAGGGACTCTCGTACATTCATGCCTTGGTGACGCACCTGTGATTCTACATAACGTCCAAGTAATAAGAAGAAGATAAACATGCTCATCGAATCAAAATAAACATGGCCTTGTTGGGTAAAACTGAAATAGAGGCTGACGAAATATGCCAAGCTGATAGACAGTGCGACAGGCACATCCATGCCTAAGTGTTGGTTGCTGATATCTCGAATGGCGTTGCGAACGAAACTCATGCCAGAGTAAAAATAAACGCCGGTCGCTACCAATAAGCTGATCATCAGAAAAAATCGTTGGATTTCTGGTGCCACGATAAAATCTTCAGTTGAGTATAGAGGTACTGATAAAGTCATGATAAACATCATGCCAAAACCCGCTACTGCAATTTTCTTCAATTGGTCTTTGCGAGCCGCATCATTGGGGTTGTCAGTGCTGTTTTGTTGTAATGGTTGGTAGCCTAGTTGCTGAATTTGTGAGAATATTTCACTGAGTTTAATCTTTTCAGGGTCAAAATCAATTTGCATATTTTGCGTCACGGTGTTGATGCGCAAATCAAATATCCCGGCACGTTTTTTCAAGACTTTTTGCAGTAACCAGCCACAAGCACTGCAATACATGCCTTCAATTTTAATCGTTATTTGGTAAGAACCCGATGGATTTTTCTGAGTTAACTGCGCCAATACATCTGCGGTGTCTAGATGTTGCCATTTTTCAATTTTTACCTTGTTGCCAACTTGTTCAGCAGGTAATTGTCCTTGGCGGTATTGATAAAATATGCTGTGGTCATTGTCATTTAAAAAAGTAGCCACCGCCTGACAACCCACACAGCACATTGGTTGTGGTTTTCCAGCAATATTGGCAGTTAGCTGGCAGCCCTTAGGCACCGCCTCACCGCAGTGAAAGCAGGCGGTCATGATCAGTCTTTTTTAATTTGAAATTTATTCTGAGTTGCAATGACTTGTGGGGCGTTTTGATGGGCAATGTAAACCGTATACAAGCCAGCAACAACAGCACTGGCAGGCAGTGATATCATGAACCAAACCCATGGGTATTTATACCAAGGCAAGTTTTTAAAAGACTTTTTTGTTGGTTTTTTGTTCATTTGTCGTATCCGAAATATTTAACTTTTTCTGAAGCAGAGTCATTGTTATTGGTGCCGTTGGTACTTTTTGCAACCACATTGACTTTGATGGTGTGTATTTTTTTATTGGCCAATTTCTTATTTGCTTGAATTTTTATCGGCACTGTAACCAATTGACCAGGGTCGGCTGTAATGCTGGTTTCATTCATGCCCAGCACAATATTTAATCCATCTATACCCGTGGCAGTCACTTGATATTGAGTGCGAGATGAACCTTTGTTCATTACTTTGAGGGTGTAGACATTCTCAATGGTATTGGCATTTACAATCCGATAAAAACTATTTCGGTCATGAATTACATTCATATCGATTGAGCTGCGGCTGACCAGTGCGACGCCAAATGAAGCAACCAAAGTCATTAATATGATGAAATAGATAATGGTTCTTGGTCGCAAAATATGTGTGGGTTTGCCTTCCAAGGCGTTTTCGGTGGTGTATTTGATTAAGCCTTTGGGCATACCACTTTTTTCCATCACTTCATCACATGCATCAATACAGGCTGCGCAGGCAATACATTCATACTGCAAGCCATCGCGGATATCGATACCTGTAGGGCAGACTTGAACGCACAGTGTACAGTCAATACAATCACCCGGTGAATCCGCTTCGCGACGAGTTTTACCACGCATTCTGGGTTCGCCACGCTGTTTGTCATAAGAAATTATTAAAGTTTCTTTATCGAACATGGCACTTTGAAAACGGGCATAGGGGCACATATACAAACAGACTTGTTCTCGCAGGAAGCCTGCATTTCCATAAGTAGCGAACGAATAAAAAAACAACCAGAACATTTCCCATGGCCCTAAATTCCATTGCCAAATCTGAATGGTTAATTCTTTAACGGGGGTAAAAAATCCGACAAACGTCAGTCCAGTCCACAATGCAAAGGTGATCCATAAAAACTGTTTGCTGAATTTTCTCAGGAACTTTTCAGTAGTCCAAGGCGCTTTATCTAGCTTCATCCGCTTATTGCGGTTGCCTTCTGTGAGTTGTTCCATCCAGATAAAGACTTCTGTCCAAACGGTTTGTGGACAAGCAAAGCCACACCACAACCTACCAGCCAAGGCGGTGAAGAAAAACAAAGCAAATGCTGCGATAATCAGCATTAAGGCCAAAAAGATAAAATCTTGTGGCCAGAGTGTTAATCCAAAAAGGTGGAAGCGTCGATGGGGTAAATCAAATAAGATGGCTTGTTGTCCTTCCCAGGTAATCCACGGTAAAAAGTAGAATAAACCCAGCAACACCAGTACTGCTAATTTACGTTTGAACTGAAATCGCCCTTTAACTTCTCTGGGGTAAATTTTTTCATGTGCTTTGTATAAGCTGAGTTCGACTGGCTTGGTTTCTTGATTTGACATTGTTTACAGCCTGTTTGTTGTGTGGGTTAATTAGTTTGTGTTGGTTCGTTTGGCTAATTTGGTTCTGGGTAATGCCATAACTACACCGCTGAATAAGGCGGCAGAAAAGGTAAAGACCCAAAAAAACACGAACCCAATGGCGTATCCTTGCCATTGGCTGACGTTAAATTCAAAACTTGATAATTGACCCAAATAGGCAGGGTCAAACATGGCAAAAAATAACATGGACTGAACCGCAGCAGTAAAAAAAGAAACCCATACAACAATCCCCATTCTGCGATAAAAAATTCGCTTAATCTGGCGTTGATTAAAGTCTTGGTTGTCTACTATCGGTTCAGTGGCCATATTTTATACTCTTATTTTTATTGTTATTGGTTACTCAAGGAGTAGACGTAAGCAGCAACTAACTTGATGCGATTTTCATCTAAAATGTCCTTTTGTGCTGGCATGTTGCCATTTAAGCCTTCATACAAAGCCGTTTCAATGATTTCATGTGATCCATGTAACCAAATGTCATCGGTTAAATTGGGTGCGCCAAAAAGGTCTTGGCCTTTGCCGTCTGGACCATGGCAGGCAGCACAAAACATAGCAAATTTAGATTGCCCTTCAGTGGCCAATGCCGCATCGTGTTCAATCCCCGATAAACTTCTGACGTAGGCCGCAACTTGTTGCGTTCCTTCTTCGCCTAAAGCCGGCGCAAAAGCAGGCATTACGCCCATTCGTCCATGGGTTAAAGTTGTCACAATGTCACTGTGCTCACCACCCCAGTTCCAATCATCGTCAGTTAAATTTGGGAAGCCTACAGCGCCTTGAGCATCAGATGCATGACATTGCGCACAACTGTTGGCAAAGATGCGTTGACCAATTAACATGGCTTGGTCATCTTTGATTAATTGCTCAATGGGTTTGTTAATAAAACCAGCAAATGATTTATTCCTGGCATCAGTGACTGCCGCGTACTCGGTTTTAAATTTATTGACTGAAGTCCATTCTTTGCTGCCTTTGAAGTTGCCTAAGCCTGGATAAAGGTATAAATAAACAACTGAAAATACCACAGTCATCACAAATAGCCACAACCACCAACGTGGCATTGGGTTGTCTAATTCGCTGATATCATCATCCCAAACATGGCCAGTGGTGTTGTCAGAGCGCTTATCAACCTTCTTTTTCGACGTTGCAAATAACAACCACAAATAAGCAATAATATGTCCGACCACCACAATGATCACAGTCCAGTGCCAAAAATTACTCATGGATTTTCTCCTCACTGTTGTCTGTCATTTCATGGTCATCTTTTAAAGCCATGTGTGACAATTCTTCAAAAGTTGCTTTATTGTGTTTGCTCCAAGCCCAGGCGACGATACCTAAAAATACCAGCAACAGGACGGCTGTATAAATTCCGCTAATCATAATGGTCTCCTTATTGGTAATTCTTAGGCATGGCGGTGCCTAAATCTTGTAAATAGGCAACCAGAGCATCCAATTGGGTTTTGTCAGTCAAGCTGGCTGCAGCATTGGCAATTTGTTCATCCGTATAGGGATGACCCAACATTTTCAATACTTTCATACTTGCGACGGTCTCTTCGATATCAATCGGCGTTTCAGCCAACCACGGATAACCTGGCATGTTAGAAGTTGGAACCACTGTTCGTGGATCTAGCAAATGGATTTCGTGCCATTCATTAGAATAACGACCACCGACTCGAGCCAAATCAGGCCCGGTTCGTTTTGAACCCCATTGAAAGGGTCGGTCATAAACGGATTCACCAGCCATAGAGTAATGCCCGTAACGCAAGGTTTCGTCCACAAAAGGTCTGATTTGTTGAGAATGACAGCCATAACAGCCTTCAGATACATATATATTCTGTCCTGACAATTCCAAAGCATTGCGTGGTTCAAGACCTTCAATGGGTTCAATCACACTGACCTGTGAATACAAGGGGCCCACTTCAATGAAAATTGAAATACTGACAACAATTGTTACCAGCAGACCCATTAAGCCAATATTTTTCTCAATGATTTCATGCTTACTCATGCACTTTCTCCTACAGCCTGACTGTCTGAAATGGTTGTTTCTTTAGGATTTTTAGCACCTTTGATGGTTTTCCAAGTGTTGTAGGCTTGAATGACAGCGCCTGATAAGAACAATAGGCCACCAATCATGCGTATTACATAATAGGGATAAGTGGCTTCAATACTTTCCACATGGCTATAAACCAGTGAACCATTGGCATCCACTTCACGCCACATTAAACCTTGCATAACACCTGCTATCCACATCGATGCGATGTATAAAACAATACCTAAGGTAGAAATCCAGAAATGTACGTTAATCAATTGCGTGCTGTACATACCATCGCGACCCCATAGTCTAGGCACCAGCGTGTACATAGAGGCCATAGTCATTAACGCCACCCAGCCTAAGGCGCCCGAATGTACGTGACCAATACCCCAATCGGTATAATGCGACAGGGCATTCACTGTTTTGATTGACATCATTGGCCCTTCAAAGGTACTCATACCATAGAATGATAAGGCCACAATCATCATTTTAATGATTGGATCAGAGCGTAATTTATCCCATGCACCAGATAAGGTCATCATTCCGTTGATCATGCCGCCCCATGAAGGTGCTAACAGAATCAAAGAAAAGACCATACCCAAGGACTGAACCCAGTCAGGCAATGAAGTGTAGTGTAAGTGATGCGGTCCAGCCCACATATAAGTAGAAATCAATGCCCAAAAGTGAACGATTGATAAGCGGTATGAATATACTGGACGCCCCGCTTGTTTTGGTACGAAATAATACATCATGCCCAAAAAGCCTGCTGTGAGGAAGAATCCCACGGCATTGTGCCCGTACCACCATTGTACCAACGCATCAACTGCGCCGGAATAAATAGGGTATGACAGGTGCCAATTCACAGGAACCGCTAAATTATTAACGATGTGTAACAAGGCAATGGTGATAATGAACGCCGCATAAAACCAGTTAGCCACATAGATGTGTTTGACTGTTCGTTTAGCAATGGTACCAAAATACACCACGGCATAAAGCACCCAAACCACTGCCAACAAAACATCTAAAGGCCAAATTAACTCAGCATATTCCTTACTTTGTGTGAAACCAAAAGGCAGCGTCAGTACCGCACCAACAATAACCAATTGGTAGCCCCAAAAAACCACACTGGCTAAACTGTTTGAAAACAGTTTAACTTGACATGTTCTTTGTGCCACATATAAAGATGTTCCAATCAAGGCATTGCCGCCAAAGGCGAAAATCACTGCATTGGTATGCAGCGGTCGCAATCGGCTGTAAGTTAACCATGGAATATCAAAATTGAATGCCGGCCATGCCAGTTGTGCAGCGATTACAACGCCCACTAACATGCCAACAATTCCCCAAAAAATCGTTGCAATGGTGAATTGCTTGATTACCTTATCGTTAAAATCAATCATATTTTCAATCTATAGTTGCCCATTTAGTGATTGCGTTGAATTATAATAAAATATTCACTGGCAAACTATTGACTAATGTCAAGATTACCAAATTAACTAAAAATACCTGTTATATATGCTAAATACTACAAATCAAAGTTTTCAAAATAACAAAACAAGCAATTGTGGCGATTGTGAGTTATGCACTCAAATGGTAGATAACCGACGGGTTAGAATTCAATCAACAGAAATTGAAGCAATTGAATCCATTATTGATTCACACATTATGATTGAGAAAAATCAGACGGTGTTTGAGGCAGGAGCGACTTTCCAAAATTTGTACACCGTACATTCAGGCATGTTTAAATCTGTGTATCTCACAGCCCAAGGTGATGAACGCATTGTCGATTTATTTATTCCTGGTCAAGTTATGGGCTTTGATGGCATTCACAAAGGTAAATACAAGACTACGGTTAAAGCAGTGAGTTCAGGTTCTTATTGCGTGATTCCATTTTACCCTTTGCAAGAATTGGCGATGAAGCATCGGGATATTCAAAATCGGGTGATGAAGATGATGAGTGAAAAAATCATTCAATATGAAATCAATCACAGCGAATACAATGCGATCCAGAAACTGGTTAGTTTCGTTAAGGACGTCTCTGATTTGTATTTTTCTCGGGGGTTTTCAGCCAGCCAATTTCCATTCCAAGTTTCACAACGTGATTTGGCAAATTACCTGGGTTTGGCAGAGGAAACTCTAAGCCGGACATTCACAAAATTAAAAAACAAGGAAGTATTGGCATTGGCAGAGCATCAAATAACTATCATTGATATGCCAGCGTTTTTGAAAATCCTTGATTGAAAATATAACATTGAGACAATCTCGGGATTGAATTCAATATTAACTGCCCCAATATAGGCAAACAACTAACAACCCGACCTTTTGACCAAAGGTTATTATGGAGAATATACATGAGCGATAATATTATTAAGGCCACAGACGCCACTTTTGAAGAAATCACCAATTCTGAAACACCTGTTTTAGTTGATTACTGGGCGGAATGGTGTGGGCCATGTCGCATGATTGCACCTATCTTGGAAGAAGTTGCAGATGAATTAGATGGCCAGGTTAAGGTCGCAAAATTAAATATTGAAGACAACAAAGAAACGGCTGTTAAGATGGCTATTCGAGGTATTCCAACTTTGATGTTATTTAAAAATGGTGAAGTCATTGATCAACATGTTGGCGCTGTTTCGAAAGGACAATTATTAGATTTTTTAAGTAAACACACCGCTTAATTAAAAATAACGCCTGAATTACAGTCGATTCAGGCGTTTTTTTATTTTCAGACTGGACAGTATCAAACTTACGTGTTAGTTTATACAAAATCAATTCCGACAAGCCTTTTGTCGAATGCACAAATCCTAAAATATTTATACCAGTGGCTGAAATCCTTGAGGACCAAAGCTGATAACAAGGGAATTTTTTAACTTTAATTTTTTCAAACAACCATCTAACAGGCATTCTGCCACAAAAAAATACAATATGAATCTATCAGAACTCAAACAAATGTCGACTACCGAGTTGACAGACATTGCTAAAAAATCGGGAGTCGAAACTCGTTCTCGTGTTCACAAACAACAAATGATCTTTTCGATCTTAAAGAAACATGCCAAAAAAGGAGAGGACATCTTTGGTGATGGCGTACTGGAAGTACTGCCGGATGGTTTTGGTTTTTTAAGGGCTCCAGAGGGTTCATACCAAGCGGGTCCTGATGATATCTATGTTTCGCCCAGCCAAATACGACGTTTTGGTTTACAAACTGGTGACACCATTGTTGGTAAAATCAGACCGCCTAAAGATTCAGAGCGATATTTTGCCCTGTTACAAGTGAACAGCATCAACTATGAGCCACCTGAAAACACCAAAGGTAAGATCATATTTGAAAACTTGACGCCATTATTTGCCACCGAGCAATTAAAAATGGAACGTGGTGATGGTTCAAGAGAAGATTTAACCACCCGAATCATTGACTTGGTTTCGCCCATTGGTAAAGGGCAGCGAGGACTGATTGTCTCGCCACCTAAAGCGGGTAAGACCATGATTCTACAAAACATTGCAACTTCAATTGCGTTAAATAACCCAGAAGCTAAATTGTTTGTGTTATTAATTGATGAAAGACCGGAAGAGGTCACCGATATGCAGCGTACAGTCAAAGGTGAAGTGATTGCTTCAACTTTTGATGAGCCAGCGACACGCCACGTACAGGTGGCAGATATGGTGATAGAAAGAGCCAAGAGATTGGTGGAGCACAAGCAAGATGTCATTATCTTATTGGATTCGATCACGCGTTTGGCACGAGCTTACAATACAGTAACACCCGCTTCAGGAAAAATTCTGACTGGTGGTGTGGATGCCAATGCTCTACATCGCCCGAAAAAATTCTTTGGTGCGGCACGTAATGTAGAAGAAGGTGGCAGTTTAACTATCTTGGCTACAGGTTTGGTCGAAACGGGTTCAAAAATGGATGAAGTGATTTTCGAGGAATTTAAAGGTACTGGTAATATGGAAGTTCATTTGGACCGCAGAGCGGCTGAAAAGCGCATTTGGCCTGCGATGAACATCAATAAATCAGGTACCAGAAGAGAAGATTTAATCGTAGACCCAGAGTTTTTACAAAAAGCCCATATTTTGCGAAAGATATTAAATCCAATGGATGACATTCAGGCCATTGAGTTTTTATTAGACAAGTTGAAAGACACCAAAACCAATGAAGAATTTTTCACTTCAATGAAGCGATAATTCTGAACACAATATAATTGGCATTGGTTACAATTAACCAATGCCAAATTCACAACGTCACAACTATGCTGCCATTGATTTAGGCTCTAACTCGTTTCACTTGTTAGTGGCTAATTTTAAATCGGGTCAAATATTTCCTCTTGATTCGGTAAAACACATGGTTCGCTTGGCAGCTGGCCTAGACGACAACAAGCGGATATCACCTGAATACTTAGCCAAGGCTTTTGAATCGCTTCAGTCAATGTCTGAGCGAATTCAAAACATCCCCGATAGTCACATTCGTATTGTCGGTACCAATACCCTTCGTGTGGCTAAAAACTCACGTCAATTCCTGGAACAAGCGGAGCAAATTTTAGGCCATGAAATAGAAATTATTTCAGGTCGCGAAGAAGCCCGTATGTTGTATTTAGGGGTGGCGCAGTCAACCAGTGACAACCCTGCCAGAAAGCTGGTGATGGACATTGGTGGAGGCAGTACTGAGTTAATTATCGGTGATGGCATGAAACCTGAAAAACGTGAAAGTTTGTATATGGGGTGTGTCAGTTATACCAAAAAATATTTCAAGCAGGGTGTTATTGACGAGGCCAACTGGAAGCGGGCGGTGATTCATGCCCTACAGGAACTTAATCCATTCATCCAGTCTTTTAAAGCTTCGGGCTGGAAGCACAGCGTGGGCGCGTCCGGTACCATGAGAGCCACAGCCAATATTTTGGAAATTAATCAATGGTCTCCATCAGGCATTACCCTGGAAGGTCTTGAATTACTGAAAAAACGATGTATTAAACTGGGTCACATTGATCAATTGAGCGGCCTTAATGGCTTGAGCGAGGAGAGGCGGCCCGTTTTTATAGGTGGGCTGGCTATTGTTTATGCTTTGATGAAAGCGTTTACGATTGAACAAATGGATGTGTCCAGTGGTGCGTTGAGAGAAGGTTTAATTTATGAAATGTTGGATGGACCTAAGCACATTTCTGTGACTAAACGCAGTATCAGAAAGTTATGTGAACAATTTACAGTTGATATGGTTCATGCAGAAAATGTTCAGCGACACAGCGAAGACCTGTATGCTAAGTTGAATATCAAAATCAAAAAACGCACTCTGGCTTTACTGAATGGCGCCATAAAACTACATGAAATTGGACTTTCAATTGCACACAGTCAATACCATAAAATTGGCGCTTATGTGATTCAAAATGCGGATATGCCTGGGTTCTCAAACCAACAAAAATTAGTGATGGCCACATTGGTGCGATTGCATCGCCGTAAGATCAGTAAATCAGCGCTGGCAAGTTTAACCCAGCGTCAATATGATGTGGTGATTCCGCTTTTGGTGTTGATGCGCTTGTCAGTGGTGTTTGCACGAAACCGATATTTTGAACCTGTGCCGGTAGAAAGCATACACTGGAAAAACAACCGCATTGAATTAAAGATTAATCGAGCATGGTTGGTTGACCATCCATTGATCAAAGCCGATTTGAAAGATGAAGTTAAACGCTTACAAAGCATCGGCTTGACATTAATGTTTAATCTGCTTTGAACGGTTTATAAATTGGGTTAAATGGATTAATCTGTCGCAAATAGCTGTGATATGTCCTTAAAAGCTTTAAACTCTAACGCATTACCCGAAGGGTCTAAAAAGAACAAAGTGGCTTGTTCGCCAGGCATGTCTTTGAATCGAATGTAGGGTTCAAGAATGAATTCTATCCCTGCTGACTTGAGTTTGTCGGCCAAATCTTGCCAACGCTGCATATCCAAAACCACACCAAAATGCGGCACGGGAACACCATGGTCATCGACATCGTTATTGATTAATTGAACCTTACCCTCATCACCCAGTGATTCATCCAAATGACAAACCAATTGGTGACCGTATAGATCCAAATCAATCCAAAGATCCGATGAACGACCAGGACGACAGCCCAAAATGTTGATATAAAAATCTTTGGATTCTGCGATGTTCCGCACTGGAATAGCTAGATGAAATGGAGCAAGAAAGGGGAAATGAGTTGGATTGGCCATGGTACAAATTTGATAGAATTAAGACACTTACTATTATAACAGTCAGAGTTGAACTTTTGAAAGTCATTTTAAACGTTGATGCCATCACCCATCCAATTACCGGAATAGGTCAGTATACCTTGCACCTGGGACAGCAACTTGCGGCACAAAAACGCATAGAAACTATGCAGTATTTTTCTTCGGATCATTGGGTCGGAGACATCAATCAAACCGCCCAGTCCAACCAATGGATCAGCCGCTTGCGGCCATGGATTCCATTCAAAGGCTTGGCATTAAATACTTACGCCAAGCGCAGAAACAAACACTTCACTCGGTTAACGGCTGAATTAAGAGATCATGTTTTTCACAGTCCAAATTTCGTTTTGATGCCCTTTGAAGGTCGATCAGTGGCGACTTTTCATGATTTATCCTTTGTGCATTTTCGAGAAACTCAGCCGAATTATCGGTTGCAGTTTTTGGATCGAGAAATACCTAAAACATTGCATCAGGCCGATGCATTAATCACCCCATCAGCCTACATCAAACAAGAAATTATTGATCATTTTGCTTACCCTGCTGAAAAAATTCATGTCACGCCGTTAGGTGTTGAAGCTGGTTTCAAAGAATATACCGTTATCGAAACCAGTGAAAGCTTAAAAACCCATCAGCTTAAATACAAACAGTTCATCCTGTCAGTGGCCACCACCGAGCCCAGGAAAAACCTCACACGATTGTTGCAAGCCTATACCCAATTACCCAAAGTCCTGAGAGAAGCTTATCCTTTGGTTTTGGTCGGGTCAAAAGGGTGGTTGAACCAAGAACTCAATCAGAACATCAAATCACTGGTTAAAAAAGGTCAAATTATCAGCCTAGGCTATGTCGATAAAACGGTGTTACAACACCTGTATGCGGCAGCTAAACTCATGGCTTTTCCTTCCGTTTACGAAGGTTTTGGCTTACCCATTATTGAATCCATGGCATCAGGCACTGCGGTACTGACCAGCCACAATTCAGCCATGCAAGAAGTCGCCGGTGGCCATGCCATGCTGTGTAATCCTATGAATGTTGAAAGCATCGAAGTGGGTCTCAGGGGGGCGCTGGAGAATGAAAGCTGGTTAAGCCAAGCACAAACCAATGGCCTGGCACACAGTAAGCAGTTTACATGGCAGCGATGTGCTGAATTGACAATAAAAGCTTATGAAAGTTAATCAGCTCTATTGAGTCAGCTATATCTGAAGTGTTTGAACAAGCCATCACATTGATTGAGCCTGTATGTTTAGGGTGATAATTGATGGGTGTGTGATCAAAGTAGGGTTATAAACCACTTTGATGACACACTGTTCACTCAGCTTGTCGAAGTGAGCCTAAAATCAAGAACGGTCTTTAGATTGTTCTGTAAATTGTTGGTGGACAATTTGCG
>Ga0209344_10000502_pt1 | contig 67112 bp, 68 predicted proteins | sample Cruoilmetagenom6_FD_187293 | JGI IMG/M metagenome (GOLD analysis project Ga0209344, IMG submission 187293) | Oil polluted marine microbial communities from Coal Oil Point, Santa Barbara, California, USA - Santa Barbara Oil Seep Sample 6 (SPAdes)... | ecosystem: Environmental > Aquatic > Marine... | reverse complement strand
GTCCGGCCCGGATTTCTGTCTCATCTTCGCTCCCTTGGCGGGCTACGATGTGCCAGAACTCCTCCTTAAGCAATTTGGCCGGTCTGTCTCACAGTCGCTGACGGGGAACAGACCAAGGACAGCAAGTATCTGTTCTTCGTGCACAAGACCGATCCGAATTTCCGGCTCGTCGTCCTGAAGGACGCGCCCTTTCCAGCCGAAAGCAGTATCGGCAACTGGGTGCATACACGCACGCGCACCGCAGAGGATACCAGCCCGGACGTGATCGCCGCGATCGAAGACATGGGATATTGCCTGTTCCGCATCGGCTTTCGGTTCGACCAGTTCGACCCGCTCTAACCTGCCCCCACGCCAGCCCTTGCCTTACCGCCGCATTGCGCCTGAATAGGTGGCACTGCTCATCAGAAGCTGGCGGCAAGGCAGGAGGCACACATGTTCAACAATACGGAATGGCTCGCACAGGTGCGCGAAGACATCATCGACCCCGATCGCGAGATCGTCGATCCGCACCACCACCTCTGGCCCAAGCCCCAACTCAGCTACGACCTCGAGGAACTCTGGTCCGACACCGAAGACGGCCATAACGTGGTCCAGACCGTGTTCATGGAATGCGGCTCATCCTATCGCAAGGATGGCCCGGACCACCTGAAACCCATCGGCGAGACCGAGTTCGTCGCCGCTGCTGCCGCCCGCTCCGCCACCGATCCCGACAAGGCGACCATTGCCGGCATCATCGGCCATGCGGACCTGCGCCTCGCCAACCTGGATGAGGTGCTCGACGCCCACGTCGCGGCCGCCAACGGCCTTTTCCGTGGCATCCGTCACGCCGGATCATTCGACCCCCACAAGGACATCTTCTCCATCCCCGGGCGCGCGCCGGAGGGTCTCTACTTCGACACAGACTTCCGCCGCGGTGTCGCGCGCCTTGGCCAGCGCAACTTCACTTATGATACCTGGAACTATCACCACCAGATTCTGGATTTCGCCGATCTTGCCAGCGCGGTGCCCGACACGACAATGGTGCTCGACCATTTCGGCACGCCTATCGGCGTCGGCCCCTATGCCGGCAAGCGCGAAGACATTTTCGCCAAATGGAAAGACGACATCGCCGCCGTTGCCGAGCGCCCGAACGTGTTCGCCAAGATCGGCGGCCTCGCCATGCCCGACAATGGCTTCGGCTGGAACACGCGAGCCACGCCACCGACATCCGACGAATTCGTCGAGGCCCAGGCGCGCTACTACCACCACGCCATCAAATGCTTCGGGCCCGATCGCTGCATGTTCGAAAGCAACTTCCCGGTCGACCGCCTGTCGATCAGCTATCATGTCCTGTGGAACGGGCTGAAGAAGATCGCCGCCGACTATTCGGAGGCCGACCAGGCCGCAATGTTCAGCGGCACGGCGCGCAAGATCTATCGGCTCGACGCCTGAAACCAGTCCGCAGCGCCCGCGCCTGCGGCTTTGCCTGTCGCCAGGCAGGCCGTGATCAGGTAGCCGCCCGTCGGGGCGTCCCAGTCCACCATCTCTCCGGCACAGAACACGCCCGGCATGTCGTGCAGCATGAGATGGTCATCAAGTGCACTCGACGCCACGCCGCCTGTCGTCGAGATCGCTTCGTCCAGCGGCGCGGTCCCGGTGATCCTGATCGGCACCGCCTTGATCAGCCTTGCCAGCGCCACCGGGTCAGCCGGCAGCGGCCCGCCCGTCGCCTCATGCAACAGGGCGATCTTCACGCCGGACAGGTGAACGCTCTTGCGCAAATGATTGGCCATGGACTGCTTGCCGCGCGGCCGCGCGAGTTTCTCGGCAATCGCACCTTCATCCATGTCCGGCAGCAGGTCCACGAACAGGGTCGCCTTGCCGTCACGCGCCAGCCCGCCCACCAGCGCCGCCGACAGTGTATAGATGCCGCCGCTCTCCAGCCCGCGCTCGGTAATCACGAATTCGGATCGCGTCTCCTGATGCCCGTCCCCACCATCCGCCCACAGACGAACGGATTTCACCGGATCGCCCGGGAACTTCTCCTTCAGGTGATTGGACCAGTCGACAAGGAAGCCGCAATTGGATGGCCCGAACGGCGCCGTCGCCACACCCTTGTCCGACAGCAGGGACGCCCATGCCCCGTCAGACCCAAGACGTTTCCAGCTCGCTCCGCCCAGCGCCAGAACGGTCGCATCGGGTGTCGCCGTCACGGCGCCATCGGGCGTGGCAAACATGAGTGCCCCTGTCTCATCCCAGCCCTGCCAGCGATGGCGCGTATGCAGTACAGCGCCGGCTTCCTGCAACCGGGCCAGCCAGGCCCGCAACAAGGGGGACGCCTTCATCATCTCGGGAAACACACGCCCCGTCGGCCCGGTATGCGCAGCAATGCCAAGCCCCTGCATCCATTCCTTGATGTCATGCGGCCCGAACGCCCTGACCATTTCTGCCAACCGGGCATCCCCGCGATAGCGCGACAGGAACACGTCCGCATCTTCGGCATGGCTGATATTCAGCCCGCTCTTGCCTGCCATCAGGAACTTGCGTCCCACACTCGGCATTGCGTCATAGATGTCGACAGGGATGCCACGTGCGGTCAGCGCCTCGGCGGCCATCAGGCCAGCTGGCCCCGCGCCGATAATTGCGGCGCGCACCTAGATCAAACCGGCAAGGGGCGAACTCGGGTCGGCATACATTTTCTTTGGCATCCGACCGGCCAGATAGCCTTCGCGTCCGGCGATCACGGCGTGCTTCATCGCGCTTGCCATCAGAATCGGGTCCCTGGCCGCTGCGATGGCCGTATTCATCAACACGCCGTCACAGCCAAGCTCCATGGCCATGGCCGCATCGGACGGCGTGCCAACGCCCGCATCCACGATCACCGGTACGCGCGTCTGCTCGACGATGAGGCGAATGTTCACCGGGTTCATGATGCCGAGGCCCGAGCCGATCAGGCTGCCCAGCGGCATGATTGCGCAGCAGCCCGCGTCTTCCAGCATCCTGGCATAGACCGGATCGTCCGAGCAGTAGACCATCACCTCGAACCCGTCCGCGATCAGGGCTTTCGCCGCCTCCAGCGTCTCCGGCATGTTCGGATAGAGCGTCTTCTGGTCGGCCAGCACTTCCAGCTTCACGAGATTCCAGCCGCCGGCCTCGCGCGCCAGCCGCAAGGTCCGCACCGCCTCGTCAGCCGTGTAACAGCCCGCCGTGTTGGGCAGGTAGGTAAATTCGTCCGGCTTGACGAAATCTGTCAGGATTTCCTGGCTCGGGTCAGACAGGTTCACCCGTCGCAGCGCCACGGTGACAATCTCGGCGCCCGCCGCGCGCGCCGCATCGGCGTTCTGCTGGTAATTGGCATATTTTCCGGTCCCGACAATAAGGCGAGACGCGTAGGATTTTCCGGCAATGGTGAGGGGTGTATCAGTCATGTCTGCTGATCTGGCCGCCTTGGCCCCGCCCGTCAACTCCTCGCCCGGTCAACCGCCCCCGACGAACTGTACAAGTTCCAGCCGATCGCCCTCTTCCAGCACGGTAAAGGCATGTTCAGACTTCGGCACGATCTCCAGGTTGCGCTCCACGGCGATGCCGCGCGGGTCGCGTCCCGTGGCCTCCGACAGCTCTTCCAGCAGCATCGACAGGGTCGTGCCTTGGTTAACCTGCCTTGCCTCACCATTCAGGGTGATCTGCATGTCTGCCGCCTCCGGTTCAAAGCCCCCTTGCCTTGCCGGGCGTTCCAGAGCAAGACGGGGCCCATGTCAAAACCGATATATGTTCTCGGTGGGCCAAACCTCAACCTGCTCGGTACGCGCGAGCCGGAGATTTATGGCTACGAAACACTCGAAGATATCCATATCCGCCTGCGCAGCCTGGCTGGCGGCGTGCCCCTTGAGGCGCGCCAGACCAATCATGAGGGCGAACTGGTGGATTGGGTCCAGGAAGCCTCTCGCGATGGCTCTGCCCTCATCCTCAACGCCGCTGCCTTCACACATACATCTGTGGCCTTGCATGACGCCCTCAGGGCCTGCAAGGTGCCGGTTATCGAAGTGCACCTGTCCAACCCGGCGGCGCGCGAAGCCTTCCGCCAAGTGAATTACGTTGCGCCTGTTGCAAAAGCTACGATTGCGGGCCTCGGCGCCTACGGTTATGAGCTGGCGCTTCTGGCAGCCAAGTCCCTGACGGGCCAAGGAGATAATTAGCGTCCCATGAGCACTGCAAAATCAAAACTCGACACCGGCCTGGTCCGGGAACTGGCCGCGATCCTGCGGGAAGCGGACCTCGGCGAAGTCGAAATCGAACATGACGGCCTGAGAATCCGGGTCAGCAAGCCGGCTGCACCGGTCATGCAAAGCGCGGTCATGGCCGCGCCGCCGGCCGCTGCAGCCCCCGTCGCCGCTGCTGCAGCCCCTGCCGCTGCAGGCGCCCCCGCCGCGCCTGCCGTGTCGGACAATGCGATCAAGTCGCCCATGGTCGGCACCGTCTACCTGTCCCCTGAACCCGGCGCGAAACAGTTCGTCAATATCGGTGACAAGGTCAAAAAGGGCGACACGCTGATGCTTGTCGAAGCCATGAAAACCTTCAATCCGGTCGAAGCCGACCGCGCCGGCACCCTGACGGCGCTTTACGTCACCGACTCGCAGCCGGTGGAATTTGGCGAACCGCTGGCCCTGATTGAATAGCATGGCCGAGCAACGCACGATCAAGAAGGTCCTGATCGCCAATCGCGGCGAGATTGCCCTGCGAATTCACCGCGCCTGCAAGGAAATGGGCCTGATGACGGTTGTGGTCCATTCCACCGCCGACCGGGATGCCATGGCTGTCCGCCTTGCCGACGAAAGCGTCTGTATTGGCCCGCCGCCCTCCTCGGAGAGCTATCTCAAGAAATCCCAAATTCTGGCCGCAGCCGAAATCACCGAGGCCGACGCGATCCACCCCGGCTACGGTTTCCTCTCGGAAAACGCCCAGTTCGCCGAAATGGTCGAGGCTCACGGCCTGGCCTTCATCGGCCCGACGGCGGAGCATATCCGCATTATGGGCGACAAGATTGCCGCCAAGGTGGCGATGATCGATGCCGGTGTGCCTTGCGTGCCCGGCTCTGAAGGCGCGCTGACCTCCATTGCCGAAGCCAGGAAGGCCGCCAAGAAGATCGGCTTCCCGGTCCTCGTGAAGGCTTCTGCCGGTGGCGGGGGTCGCGGCATGAAGCTGGCTAGAACCGAGGCCGAACTCGAAAACGCGGTGAAGACCGCCAAGACCGAGGCCAAGGCCGCCTTCGGTGATGACGCGGTCTATCTCGAGAAATACCTTGAGGGCCCGCGTCATATCGAAGTGCAGATCATTGCCGACACACATGGCAACGTGGCGCATCTCTGGGAGCGTGACTGCTCGCTCCAGCGCCGCAACCAGAAAGTCTTCGAGGAGGCCCCGTCTCCCGCCCTCAACCAAGCGCAGCGCGAGGAAATCGGCGGCATCTGCGCCCGTGCCATGGAAAAGCTCGGCTATCGCGGTGCCGGTACGATCGAGTTCCTCTATGAGGACGGCAAGTTCTACTTCATCGAAATGAACACCCGCCTGCAGGTCGAACATCCGGTCACCGAAATGATCACCGGCATCGATCTCGTGCGAGAGCAGATCCGCATCGCCGAAGGCAAGGAACTCTCGTTCGGACAGGAAGACGTCATGCTCGTCGGCCACGCCATTGAGTGCCGCATCAATGCCGAACACCCGGAAACCTTCGTGCCATCACCTGGCCTGATCACGGATTTCCACGCCCCGGGTGGTCCCGACGTGCGTCTCGATAGCGCCGCCTATGCCGGCTACCGCATTCCGCCGCACTATGACTCGCTGATCGGCAAGCTCATCGTGCACGGTCGGACGCGCCGTGAATGCATCATGCGCTTGCGCCGTGCGCTGGCCGAAATGGTTGTCGGCGGCGTCTTCACGACGCTCGACCTTCATCGTCGCCTCGTCGAGAACGAAGACGTTCTGGCCGGGAATTACAACATTCATTGGCTTGAGAAATTCCTCGAAGAAAACCAGATCACAGCCGAATAGGCTGCGGGCGGTCTCAACAGCTGGCGCAGTCTGCCCCATGGACAGGCGCGCCAGCGAGATTCATATTCAAACCATGTCGTCGCGCTTTGGAACCCAGGACCTGCTCGCCTGCTATCGCCGGGGCGTCTTCCCGATGGCGGATTCGCGCGATGACCCCAACCTGTTCCTCGTCGACCCCGACTTGCGCGGCATTCTACCGCTCGACGCCTTCCACATCCCCCGGCGCCTCAAGCGAACCGTGATCCAGGAACCCTACCGCGTCACCGCCGACACAGCGTTCACGCGCGTCATGGAATTTTGTGCCGAGGAAGGTGCGGGGCGCGAAAGCACCTGGATCAATTCCGCAATCCTCAATCTTTATAGTGCCTTGCACCGGGAGGGACACGCCCATTCCATCGAATGCTGGGACGGCGACCAGCTCGTCGGCGGACTGTACGGGGTGTCAATTGGCGGAGCCTTTTTCGGCGAGAGCATGTTTTCACGCGCCACCGATGCATCAAAGATCGCGCTGGTTCATCTCGCGGCCCGCCTGATCGCGGGCGGCTATACGCTGCTCGACGCGCAATTCCACAATCCGCATCTCGAACAGTTCGGATTGATCGAGATTCCACGCGCAGACTTCAAGGCGCGCCTGCGCGAAGCGCTGGTACTCTCGGCCGACTTCTATTCCGGGGTCAGCGCGTCGGCCGGTGCGGTGACGGGAGCCGGCAGCTTCACCGGGGCGGGCGCGGTACAACGGATCACCCAGATGTCATAGACCGGATGCTCCAGCGCGCTGAGGCCGGGCGAAGACGCATACATCCAGCCGGAAAACAGTTCCGGGTTTTCTTCACTGACCGTTTCCACCTCATTGGCAGACACGGCAGCGTCCATTGTTTCTACGGCAACCGGTTGCGTTGAATGAATTTTCAGGAAGGCGGCGCTTTCCGGCGCCTCTTCAGGCGGCGTCTGGTAGCAGGCCTTCAGTTCCACTTTCAGAGAACCAAACACGACCGGCTCACCGACCTTGACGTCAATGTCGGTTGACCGTCCGGTAATCTTGTCCAGGGCCCGCAACGTCGCCTTGTTCTTCGGGTCGAAGGTCACTGCGTGCGCAGCGCCGATCAGGCTGAGTCCAAGAGCCGTTGCAGCAAGGAGTCGGATCATTGTCCGTCTTCTCCGGCAGGATAGGGATCGTCAGCAGGCACCGCAGCCGGTTCAGGCGGCGTCACCACCTCGGGCACCGCTTCTGCGGCAGGTGCAGGCGCGGGCGCGGGAACAGGTTCCGGCGCGGGCGCCTTCACAGGCTCCGGCTTTACAGGCTCAGGCTTTTTCTTCGGCGCAGGCTTTGGCGCCGGCCGGGCCACGGGTGCAGGCGCAGGCTCGGGTTCCGCAACCGGTTGCGGCGGAGGCGCTGCAGCATCTCCGCCACCGCCACCACCGCCGGCAAACGAGGCAAACAGGGTCAGCAGGTCAACGCTACCGCGGGTGTACTGGATTTCGCCGGTACCATCCTGCGGAATCGTGTCGAAGCCGCCACCCGGTTCGAGGCCGATATAGCTGCCCCCGAGCAGGCCATCCGTCGAAATCCGGGCATCGGTATCGTCCGGAAGCTCCCATTTCTTGTCGAGCGACAGCGTCAGCACCGCTTCGAATCGCGTCGGATCGCCTTCGATCGATTTGACGACACCGGCTTTCACGCCTGCAATGCGAACGTCCGATCCACGCGAGATCCCGGACACATTGTTGAACCGGGCCAGCACATTGTACTGGTCACCCTTGGTTTCGGCATCGCCGCCGACGGCGAGCGCGAACCACAGGAACACTGCGGCAACGGCCACAACCAGCGCGCCAACAAGGGTTTCGAAGAACGACTCACGCATCGGGTGTCCACGCCTCGTAATCGCCGTCCGACTTCTGGCGCCGCGCGCCTTCCGACAGGCTGCCTTTGGGTTTCACCGCATAGGGCGTGCCGGTCATGTTCGGCGTATGGTCTGTTTCCCAGTCGCGCCGCTCCAACGGCATATGGGTGGGGGGCTGGTCCACGGTATGGTGCAGCCAGCCATGCCAGTCTGCCGGCACTTTCGACGGTTCGGCCAGGCCCTTGTACATTACGTACCGGCGATGGCGCCCTTCGATCGACGCCTTGCGATCCTCGAAATAGCGATTGCCGTACTCGTCGGTACCGACATAGCCGCTACGCCGCTTGATATCGAATAAGGCGCCAACGGTAATACCGCTCCACCAGGTGAAAATCTGCTTCAGCATCGTCTGCCTGTCCTGACGTGACTTGATGGCCGCAATATGGCGTCAGTCGGCCTGTTAATCCAGACTGCCACGGCAGGCAATGCGCCGCATCCGCCAGATGCGCCGGGCCCATGCGCCGATATGGCTGACTCAGCCGCCGATCTGGCCTAGCATTGATCGTCTGGACACCGTGGCGCAAAAGGCAGGTCGCATGAACGTGAACGGCAAACTCACCGTCATTGCCGCCCTGGTCGCCGCCCTCGGCGCTCCGGGCCAGGCGCAGATCCGCCCCGAATCGCACGACAGGGCGCTGAAATATCGCGTTTCACCCTATTTTGTCTTCGACGACGCGCGCACCAATACCGTGCGCGCTGATGGCGCCATCGTCCAGAACGGCGCGCCAGCCCCAATTTCACTCAACAATGGCACCGGCCAGTTCGCCCTGGCAGGCGGTCCGGACGGCGACATGATCAACGCAGTCCTTGCGGATGCGAATGGCGACGGTGCCCCCGATCTGGTGATTGCCCGGCGAGCCGGCGTCAGCCTCCTCCTGCCCGGCGACGGACGGGGCGGCTTTGGCCTTGCCACACCGCTGCCGGGCACCGAATCCGGCGCCACCGGGATCGCTGCAGCGGATGTGGACGCCGATGGCGACACGGATTTCGCCATCGCCCGCGGCGACGGACTCGACTGCCTCATCCTGCTCAATGACGGCCAGGGCCAGTTCTTGACGCGCCCCATAGACGGCAGCGCCGGGAGCTATGCCCAGATCCTGCTGGAAGATGTGACGGGCGACGCCCGGATCGATCTGGCGCTCTACGCCTTCGATGGCGACAGTCCGCTGTTTGCCGGCGACGGCACCGGCCGGTTCAAACGTGCTGGCAGTCTCGACGCTCCGGCCCAGCCCGTGGACATCGCCGGGCGGGCTGATTCGTCCGCTGGTCCCACCCTGCCAAACGCCGCCCAGCCCGACCTGCCGTTCCGCATCCTGGTCACACCTGTCCGCGATGGCAGGACAGGATTCACACAAGGAATCGCGCTCAATGATTCGAACGGCGACGGCCTGCCAGACCTGATTTTCGAAAATACCGCCGAATAGGCGCTAGAATCGGGCGCCATCGCCACAATAATCCACTTCCGGCAGTTGAAGCCGCGCGCCGCACCCGTCACGCTCTGCGTGAGTGATTCGCGAAGGAGCCGCTTATGCCTGACCAGAGCCGGGACGAAATTCTGACCGCCGCCGAATCCGATGGCCTCCTATCGCCCGAGACCACGTTCGGCACACTCTGCCGCGCTGCCGGGCTCAAACCGGCCGACATGACCCCCATGGCCCTTGACGGGCTCGCCGCGTCGGCCTCCGCCGCCAGCCTGCAAAGTGTGTCCCAGCTCGCGCTAGCTGAAATTCTCGAACGCCTCGGCCCTGCCCCACGCAATGCCGAACTGGCCGAGGCCCTCGCCTCCGGCCTGCCGCAGGACCTGCTCGAAGAAGCCCTGCGCCTGCCCGGCGGCATCCTGCGCACCGCGGATGCCCTGCGCGCGGCCGCTGTCGATACGCCCGCGCCGCCACCCGCTGTCTTCACCGCCCGCCCCGTCGACATCGCACTCGAGCCGTCCCTGCTGGCCGCGCTGAAAGAGGGCGGCGAAACCGTCTTCCTGCAGGACGCCATGCCGCCCGCCGCCGCACCCGCCCGGCTGGTCGATGTCTCGCAAGCCGTCAGCCCGGACGGGTTCGGGGACGGATTCCTCAGCTCCGCCGTGGACGCCGCGGCTGCGGGCATGAAAGACGGGGTCATCATCCTCACAGGCCTTGGCGCCGCCGTCATGGCGCTCGGCCTCGACTATGCCTCCGATGCCGGCATCGCCGCCGGCGCCGCCATGGCTGCTTTGGTTCGCTCAGCCGCGACCGGCGCCGCATTCAGCGCCAGCCATGCAAAGGCGCTCGGCCTCCAGGCCCGCAAGTCCGGCAGCAAGCGGCCGTGCCGCGTCATGATCCTGCCTGTCACCGATCCGATGGCGGCGCTGCCCGACTGCGAAAGCGACGCTGCCGCGCCGGTCCGCGCCGTGCTCACCTACGGCGACGACGCGCCCAGCCTCATCCGCGCCGCGCGAATCGGCCTCGCCGCCCGCGCGCCCGAAGCCCTGCCCGGCGTGCTCGACCGGATAGCCAATTCAGGCACGCAGGATCTCGAAACCGCGCTCGGCACTGCCCGCCTTCGCGACCGGGGCTTCACCGAGGCCGCCCTCGACCGGGTCGGCCGCGCGCTCGGCGAGGGCTTGCCGCTCAATGCCGCCTTCTCGCGCTGGGTGCTTGGCGACGAGATCATCTCGCATGACCTGAAACTCACGCCCGAAAATTTTGACGCAGACGGGCGCGGCGTGCTCTCCGCCATGGGCTTTTCCCGTGCCGACATCGCCAAGGCCGAGGCCGCCCTCGACGGCGCGGGCGAAGCCATCGCCGCCCGCGCGCTGCAGGAATGCGGGTTCGTGATCGACGTGCCGCCAGCCGACGAAATCCGCTTTGCCGCCGCCTGCAACAAGGCGCTGGGCGGCGGGGTCGTCGTCCCGGTCAGTGCCCGCGCCGGCCTCGACGTGGCCGAAGCCGTCATCGCAGACGGCCTGTCCGCCCATCTGGTCGGCCATCGTGCGCCCGCTGGCGAAGACGTCCGTGACCGGATGGAGCATATCCTCTCCCTCGCTGAGGAACTCGCCGACGAGGCCGACATGCCGCAATCCTCGCCGGAATTCCACGAAGCCCGGTCCGCCGCCCGTACCCGCCTGCCCGACCGGCGCAAGGGCTATATCCAGAAGGCCACTGTCGGCGGCCACAAGGTCTATCTGCACACCGGCGAATTCGACGATGGCCATCTCGGCGAAATCTTCCTCGACATGCACAAGGAAGGGGCCGCCTTCCGCAGCCTGATGAACAATTTCGCCATCGCCACTTCGATCGGCCTGCAATACGGCGTGCCGCTGGAAGAATTTGTCGACGCCTTCGTGTTCACCCGCTTCGAGCCGGCAGGCCAGGTCACCGGCAACGACCGCATCACCCGCGCCACTTCCATCCTCGACTACATCTTTCGGGAACTCGCCGTGTCCTATCTCGGCCGCGACGATCTCGCCGAGGTCGACGTCACGCATGACGGCCTCGGCCGCGGCGCAGGCGATGCCACACGCGAGCCCGCGGAATTCACGGAAGAGGCGGCCCAGATCATTTCGCGCGGATTCTCCCGTGGCCACCTGCCTGACAATATCGTCATCCTCGACAAGCGGCGCGCCGAGAAACAGGCCGAATCGGATCTCGACGCCGAGGCCGAGGAACTCGAATCACCCGCCTATCTCGAACAGGCCTGTGAATCCTGTGGCAGTTTCACGGTCTTCGCGATCAGCGAAGATGGTGACACGTCCTGCGACACGTGTGGCGAAGAGGGTCGCGTCTCCAAATAACCAAGCTGGATTCGGGACTGCCTCTTATCGGTTCACGCAAGGGAAACGTCCGCGCGGCAGTTTGGCAACACTTGTTGCACTTCTGCAGTTGTTACGGTTTGTTCAGTATAGCAGGATAAGACAACGCGATATTCCGAGTACATGACTGGTATGCCTTTTCGCCTTCACTTGCTTGCAGCGATCGCCCTCTTGGGCCTGTCGCTCCCTGCCATCGCGCAGGGCAAGCCGGTTGCGTGGCAACCCGGCTATGTCGGCTCGTGCGGCGGATGCAACCTGGCGGGTCGCAACATGTCCGGCTGGACGCTCAGCGGGGCGAATTATCCCGGCGCCAATCTCGAATTTGCCTTCATGCGCGGCATCCAGGCCGCCAGCGCCAATTTCGAAGGCGCCAACGCGTCCGGCGTCGACCTGCGCACCGCCGTCCTGACATCCGCCCGTTTCTCCGATGCCATCCTGTCGAATGCCCGCCTGATGGGCGTCCAGGCCACCGGGGCCGAATTCCGCAAGACCATCCTGCGCGGCGCCAACATGCAGGGCGCGCTGATGGTCGGGGCCAATTTCTCGGACGCAGACCTCGGCGAAACCCAGCTCGACGAGGCCGACCTCTCAGGCGCGAATCTGACCGGGGTGAAGTTCGACAAGGCGGTGATGAAGGCCACCATCCTCAATGGCGCCAACATGACCGGCGTCATGATGACCGGCGCGGATGTGGCCGGTGCCTCATTCCGCGACGTTCGCTTCATCGCCGCCGACCTGTCCGGCATGACCCATCACGACCTGGCCAATTTCACCGGCGCCTGCAGCTCAATCGACACGCTGATGCCGCCCGGCCTGCTGCTGCCGCTCTGCGGCGATGTCATCATGGCAGCGAACGTCTCGCCGCAATAATTCATCGCTACACTTCGAGGGTACCCTTCGAGCGCTCACCCTGAACATGGGTACGCCCTAAGCGCTCATCCTGAGCGAAGTCGAAGGACGAGCGCGTGCGAGTTCGGCCAGCCCCGGGCCTCGTCCTTCGACTTCGCTCAGGATGAGTCCCTCGATATTTCCCTATCAGGCGACTAAAGCCTCAGGTTTTCGCCTGAGGCGCGAGCCGGATGTTCAGCTCTTTCAGCTGCCTGTCGTCGACAGGGCTCGGTGCGCCCATCAGCAGGTCCCGCGCCTGCTGGTTCATCGGGAACAGGATGACGTCGCGCAGGTTCTCGACCTCGGCCAGCAGCATCACGATCCGGTCAACGCCCGGTGCAATCCCGCCATGCGGCGGCGCGCCATAGCGGAACGCGTTCAGCATGCCGCCAAACTTCTGTTCCACCACTTCCGGGCCATAGCCGGCCAGTTCGAAGGCTTTCAGCATCAGGTCGGGCCGGTGGTTCCGGATCGCGCCGGAGGACAGCTCGATACCGTTGCAGACGATGTCATACTGGTAGGCCTTGATGTCGAGTTGCTTCTCGACCGTGTCGGCTGCCAGCAGCTTCTCCATGCCGCCCTGCGGCATCGAGAACGGATTGTGGCTGAAGTCCACCTTCTTGTTGTCTTCGTCCCACTCATACATCGGGAAATCGATGATCCAGCAGAAACGGAAAATGCCGGGCTCGATCAGGTCAAGCTCCTCACCGATCCGCGTGCGGGCCGCGCCGGCCAGTTTCACGGCATTGGTCTTGTCGCCCGCCGAGAAGAACAGCGCGTCGCCCGCCTTCACGCCGGCCGTCTCGGCCAGCGCCGCGAGCGCCTCAGGCGCAAAGAACTTGGCGATCGGGCCGGTGCCTGTCAGCTTGCCCTCGTCCTCCACGAAACGGATATAGCCGAGGCCGGGCGCCTGCATCTCTTTCTTGGCCCAGGCGTCCATCTTGTCGAAGAAGCTGCGAGGCTGCTCGGCGGTGTTCGGTGCCGGGATGGCCCGCACGATACCGCCGCCATCGACGATCTTCTTGAACACGCCCAGCGTCACGTCTTCGCGTGTCACCACGTCTGACACGTCGCAAATGATGATCGGGTTGCGCAGGTCCGGCTTGTCGGAACCGTATTTCAGCATCGCTTCGGCAAATGGGATATGCACGAACGGTTCGTCCGGCACGGTGCGGCCCTTGCCGTCCCAATCGGCGAATTCCTCGAATACGCCGCGCAAGACGGGCTCGATCGCATTGAACACGTCTTCCTGCGTAACAAAGCTCATTTCGATATCGAGCTGGTAGAATTCGCCCGGGCTGCGGTCGGCGCGCGCATCCTCGTCGCGGAAGCAGGGCGCGATCTGGAAATAGCGGTCAAAGCCCGACACCATCAACAGCTGCTTGAACTGCTGCGGCGCCTGCGGCAGCGCATAGAACTCACCCGGATGGATCCGGCTCGGCACCAGGAAGTCGCGCGCGCCTTCCGGGCTGGAGGCCGTCAGGATCGGCGTCTGGTACTCGGTAAAGCCCTCGGCCACCATGCGCTGGCGCAGGCTGGTGATCACGTTCGCGCGCAGGATCATGTTCTTGTGCAGCGTCTCGCGGCGCAGGTCGAGATAGCGGTGCTTCAGGCGGATGTCTTCCGGATAGTCCGGCTCGCCGAACACCGGCAATGGCAGCTCGGCCGCCTCGGACAGCACCTCCACCGCCCCGGCGACAACTTCGATCTCGCCGGTGCCGAGGTTCGCATTCACCAGGCTGGCATCGCGCGCCACGACCTTGCCCTCGATCGACAGGACGCTCTCGGTGCGCAGCCGCTCGACCGTCTCGAATCCGGGCGCGCCCGGATTGAACACGACCTGCGTCAGGCCGTAATGGTCGCGAAGGTCAATGAACATGACGCCGCCATGGTCGCGGCGGCGGTGCAGCCAGCCGGACAGTTTGACGGTTTCGCCCACGTGGGACGCGCGAAGTTCACCGCATGTATGGGTGCGATAGGCAAGCATCGGATCGTTTCTCCGGAAAGGCAGTCATTAGAAATCAGGGGCGCAAGGGCATTTAAGCCCTTTCACTTGTCAAGGGCCTGCGATACGCAACCGGATCATGACTGACAACTCCTTGACTCCTATTACTGAGCAGTCGGCGCTTGAAGACCTGTGCGGCAAACTCGCCGAATCGGACTTCATCTGCGTCGATACCGAATTCCATCGGGAAACCACCTACTGGCCGGAACTCTGCCTCGTGCAGGCCTCCTCCCCCGGCGTGGAGGGCCTGATCGACCCGCTGGCCGAGGATCTGGACATTGGTCCCTTCCTCGACCTGATCGCGGCCGACAACCGGGTGAAAGTGTTCCACGCCGCCCGGCAGGATATCGAAATCTTTAATCGCCTCATCGGCCACCCGCCCGGTCCGATCTTCGACACCCAGATCGCCGCCATGGCGCTCGGCTTCGGTGATTCGATCTCCTACGACAATCTCGTGCAGCGCGTCGTGCGCCGCCAGATCGACAAATCCAGCCAGTTCACCGACTGGATGCGCCGTCCGCTCAGCCAGAAACAGCTCGTCTATGCCCTCGGCGACGTCACGCACCTGCGCGACATCTACCTGATCATGCGCGAGGAACTCGAAAAGACCGGCCGCATGGGCTGGGTGCGCGAGGAAATGGCGGATCTTGAAGATCCGGTGAAATACGACACCGACCCGATGAAGGCCTGGCAGCGCCTGAAACTGCGCAAGCCCAAGAAGGACTATGCCGCCGTGGTCGTCGCCGTCGCCGCTTGGCGCGAACGCCTTGCGCAGGACCTCGACAAGCCGCGCCGCCGCATCCTCAAGGATGACGCGATCCAGGAAATCGCCGCCCAGAAACCGCGCAATGAGGGCGACTATGGCCAGCTGCGCGCCGTGCCCAGCGGCTTCGTCCGCTCGAAGCATGGCCAGAGCCTGATGGATGCTGTCGCCGAGGCCATCGAAGACCCGGACAAGTACGCGCCCGAGCTGGAACCGCGCGTGCAGAACGCCCAGATTCCGGCCGGCGCGCCGGAATTGCTGAAGGTCCTGCTCAAGCATGTCAGCGACGAAAACAATGTCGTGCCGCGCCTGATCGCCAATGCCGCCGATATCGACCGCATCGCGCGCGGCGAAACAGGCGACGAAATCGCGGCCATGACCGGCTGGCGCTTCGACATGTTCGGCAAGAAGGCCCAGGCACTGCTCAACGGCCACCTCGCCGTCTCGTTCGAAGGTGGTCAGGTCCGCCTGTTCGACGTCTGAGCCGCGTCCCGGACGAGTATCGGGACACAAGCGAATTTCGCCCGAAGCGCTCATCCTGAGCGAAGTCGAAGGACGGGCGCGGGCGAATCCGCCCTAGCGGGCCACGACCGCCGGCTTGAGGCGCAACTGGTTTGCGGTCTGCGTCAGGCGGCGCAATACCGTGTCCGACACCATCGGCTCGTCCACTTTCAGCACGTGCAGCTCCAGGTTCTCGCCCTTTCGCGCCAGGCTCGCGCGTCTCAGGATCGGCCCGGACCGCCCCGAGAATACCGCGCCCAGCCGCATCGCGCTGCCCAGCTGGCGCGCCCGGTCCGCCTGCTCATCGCTTGTCAGGCTGAGGTACTCGTCCGGTCGCTTGAAATCCTTCTCGTACCGGCGTCCGACGGCATAGGCGATCATGCCCCGCTCGGCATGCGTTACACCGGCATAGGGCGCCCGCAAGGCCTGCTCATAGGCCAGCAGCGCCCGGTGGTCCGGATGGAAGCGTCCGGCGCTGTCAGCCATCATGCAGGCAGCCTTCTCGATCCGCGCATCGGCCGCCGGCGACCCGAACAGGTCGGGCTCAGGCGCGAAAGCCGGACTGACAAATTCGTGCAGCGCCTGCCCGAAGGCGATCTGGTTCTGGTCCAGCCGCCCGAACGCGATCACGCCGTCGAGCAGCGGATCGGTCACCGCCGCGCCCGTCAGGTCGCGCAAGACGCCTTCGCGCAGGCCGCCCGACGAAATCGTCACCCCTTCCAGCGAGCTGTTGGCCAGTATCTCTTCCACGATGATCGCGGCGATCGGCAGGTGTTTCGCGCGTCGGCGGTCGACTTTTTCGACCCGGCTGCGCGCGCCGGCATTGCTGACGCTGTCGAGGCATAGCTTCGCGGTCCGCGCCACGTGCCCCTCGTTCATCTGGTAGCCCTGCAGCACATGCAGCGGATAATTCTCGATCTCCATGTTCAGGCGCGCAAAGGACCGCCACGCGCCGCCCACGGCATAGAACCGTCCCTGCGCCCCCGGCAGCACTTTCGAGGATTTGAGTTCGGCGCGGATTTTCTTGCGCAGTTCACGCAGGTCGCCGGCTTCCTCGGCCAGCGACAGCGGCCCCAGCAACAGGCTCTCGCCCCGCGCCTTGCCTGAGCCAATCTTCTGGAATTCGATGCTCGATCCGCCAAGGTCGCCCATCACGCCTTTCGGCCGGTGAAAGCTCGCCTCCACCCCCAGGGCCGACAGCCGCGCCTCGTCAGCGCCCGACAAGACCCTGACGGGCCGCCCCAGCACCCGCCCGGCCTTTTTCACGAAGTCCGGCCCGTCACTCGCCTCGCGTACGGCAGCGGTGGCGACGGCCGTGTAATTGCGCAAGTGCAGCGCCTTCAGGATCGCGCGATAGCGGCTGAGCGCGCTCAGTGCCGACTCGCGTCCCGTCGGCGACAGGGTGCCGCGCTGGACCAGCCCCTCGCCCAGTCCGGCCATGACCTTCTCGTTGAATGTCTGGAGGATCGACGCACCCAGCACGTCATAGATCACCAGGCGCACCGAGTTCGAGCCGATGTCGATGATTCCTGCGCGTTCGGATTTCGGGAACATCATGCCGGTTTGCTTCCCCGGTGCGACAGCCTTGGCGGCAGGCTGACTTCCAGCGCGCTGCCCCGGCCCGACAGGCTTGGATTGTCCATGAAATAGCGGTGCGCCGCGAACGCCGTGGCCGGGGTCTCGGGCTTGATACGAAGATAGGTGCCATCCTCGTGCATGATCCAGCTCTGCAGCTCGTCATTCAGGTTGGCAACCATGATCTGGTTCAGCACTTGCCGGTGCACGGTCGGGTTCTCGATCGGCACCAGCGCCTCGACCCGGCGCGTCAGGTTGCGCGGCATCCAGTCGGCCGAAGATATGAACACTTTGGCCTTGGGTGACGGCAGCGCTTCGCCATTGGCGAAGCAGACGATCCGCGAATGCTCCAGGAACCGTCCGACAATGCTCTTGACCGTAATCGTCTCCGACAGGCCCGGCACGCCCGGCCTGAGGCAGCAGATGCCGCGCACCACGAGCGTGATCGGCACGCCGGCTTGGCTCGCCCGGTACAGCGCATCGATCACCACGCCGTCGACCAGCGAGTTCATCTTGGCCCAGATACCGGACGGCTTGCCCTTCCTGGCTGCCGCCACCTCGTCCCCGATCATCCGGATCAGGTCCTGCTTCAGGGTCAGCGGCGACATCGATATCTTCTCGAGCACCGGGCCGACACTGGGCGGTTCGCGATACGCCGTCACGAAATTGAACAGGCGGTTGGCATCCCGCCCCAGCGCCGCATCGGCTGTGAACAGCGACAGGTCGGTATAGATGCGCGCATTGATCGGATGGTAGTTACCGGTCCCGAAATGCGTATACGAACGAAGCTCGGTGCCTTCGCGCCGCACCACCAGCGACACCTTGGCGTGCGTCTTGTATTCTATGAACCCGTACACGACCTGCACGCCGGCCCGTTCCAGGTCGCGCGCCAGCCGCAGGTTCGCTTCCTCGTCGAACCGCGCCTTGATCTCGACCAGCGCGGTCACGTTCTTGCCGGACTCCGCCGCCTCGATCAGCGCCGCCACGACCGGCGAGTTCGACGTCGTCCGGTACAGCGTCTGCTTGATCGCCACCACCGCCGGATCGGCCGCCGCCTGCCGGATGAACTGCACCACGACATCGAAACTCTCGAACGGATGGTGGACCAGGATATCCTTGGCCCGGATCGCCGCGAAGCAATCGCCGCCCATCTCGCGGATGCGTTCCGGATAGCGCGGCTCATAGGGCGGGAATTGCAGGTCCAGCCGGTCGTCGACGATCAGTTCCGACAACTGCGCCATGCCGAGTATGCCGTCATACAGCACCGTGTCGGCCTGCTCGGCGCCGATCTCGCGCGTGATGAATTCGCGCAATTCCTGCGGCGCGCTCGACTGCATCCTGAGGCGCACGATACGGCCCCGCCGGCGCTGCTTCAGCATCACTTCGAACTCGCGGATCAGGTCTTCGGCCTCTTCCTCGATCTCGATATCGCTGTCGCGCACGACGCGGAACAGGCAGCGGGCCTTTTCCTCGAAGCCGGGAAACAGGTCACCGAGAAACATGCCGATCACGTCTTCCAGCGCAATGAACCGCATATTGCCCTTGGTCGATTTCGGCAGCCGGATGAAGCGGCGCACAAAGGCCGGCAGCGGCACGATCCCGACATGGCCTTCCCCGCCCGCCTCCGACACCAGGTCGACCGCAATCGTGAAACCGAGATTGGGAATGAACGGGAACGGGTGCGCCGGGTCCACGGCCAGCGGCGTCAGCACCGGGAAGATATTGCTGCGGAAATAGGTTTCGAGTTCGGCGCGCTCTTTCTTGGACAGCGCATCGCTGGACAGGACGTGGATATTCTCCGCCGCCATTTCGCCTTTCAGCGTGCGCCATTGTTCCTGCTGGTCGGCGATCAGGCGCAGCGACGCCTTTTCGATCTGCTCGACCTGTTCGGACGGCTTCAGCCCGTCCTGGCTCGGCTTCACGATGCCCGCCCGCACCTGCTCGCGCAGGCCCGCATAGCGCACCATTTCGAACTCATCCAGATTGCTCGCCGAGATCGACAGGAAGCGCAGGCGCTCCAGCAGCGGGTGCGCGCGATTGGCGGCCTCCTCGAGCACACGCTGGTTGAATTCCAGCCATGACAGCTCCCTGTTCAGGAACCGGTCCGGCGACGTCATCAGCGCCTTGTTGGTGCGTATTGGTCCGTCTGCCATGTCTGCCCGTCAGCCCTTTTCTTCGTCAATCCAGCTTCGGCCCGCCCGGCGCCTCGGCGTCCATCGCATCGAGCACCTCCTTGACCAATGGCACGCTCGGCGCCCGGCCCAGGTCGGTCACGCCGTCGCTCAGCCTTTCGGCAAACTGCTCAATGGCCTCATAGGAGAGATCAAGCCGCGGAACCAGATATTTGAGGACATCCGGCTCCAGTTTGAGGAAATGCCGCACCGCCGCCGCTTTCAGCCGCCCCAGCATCATCGCCTCGTCCGGCGGATAGATTTCCGCCACCGGCATCGAATTGAGGCGCGATTTCAGGTCCGGCGACGGCGCCTGCCAGTTTGGCGGCGCCCGGTTGGCGGTCAGCAACAGCCGTCCCGACCCGGCCGAAACCAGGTTGATCAGCGACAGCAACCGGTCGCCCGCCGGCACACGATCGGCGCCGTCGATCGCCGTATAGGTCGCCGCCCGCGCCTCGACGTCGCGCGCCTTCAGCCCGGCAAACGGCTTGGCCTCGAACACGTCCCCGCCGAACTGCCGCGCCCAGGCATGGGCAATCGTTGTCAGGCCCGCTTTCGGCGGCCCGACAAGGCACAGGACCGGCGTCGGCCAGTTCTCCGGCCGCTGCACGATACGCAGGGCCGTTTCATTGACGGGAGACATCACTAGATCGGAAAACCCGAGCCCCGGGGCCGGAAATCCAAAACTCAGCTGATCGGGCATACCGGGCCTGCCGACTCTGATCCGCTCTATTGCCTCGTCGCAGCAGACACGGCCGAACGCAGCACCAGGCCCCTGTCATCAGGCGCTTCTGCCAGCGACACGCCGCGCTGCAGCAGGTCGTTCTGCAGCCTTGGCTCGTCGCCCGCATAGGCAAACGTCACCAGCGCGCCATCGCGGGCAATCGCCGTAATCTTGAAATCCGATACCAGCGGCGACCGCGCCAGCGCGCTGCGCAGCGTGTTCCACTCGGCCAGCGACGTATAGCGCACGCTGGCACTGGTCGTCGTGCGGGTGCCGCCCCTGATGACCGAGCGCCGCTTCCAGTCCTCGTCGAGGAATTCTGCCGCCGCTTCGGCGGCGCCTTCCAGGGTCGCGGCATAATTGGTGGTGCCGAGCAATTCCGTCCCGGCCGCCGTCACCGTCGACAATGTCGTGCGATACGCGCCCTCGCGCCCTTCCAGTTCCGCCAGCACACCGCGCCGCGCGCCGACGGTCGCGGCCTCGGTGGAAAAGACAGACCAGTCAGAGAAGGCCGTATAGCCCGGATTGGAGGCCGTCACATAAGGTGCCAGCGCATTGGGATTGTCTGCGCCCAGCGCCTGGCGCCAGGCTTCCTGCGCCTGGTAATTTGACGCCAGCGGCACGACCAGGCTCTTCGGGCCTTGCGTATCGACATAGGGCACGCCGAGACTGTCCAGGTGCGCCCGCACCATCAGCGGGTTCAGCACGACGGACAGAACGCCGCGATAGCGCCCGGCGCCAGCGGTCTCTTCCTGCACGTCGACAGCCGCCGACAGGCGCTCAGCGAGGGCATAATCCACCGGCAGGCCGCCCGCCGCGGCGCGGTCGTCCGCCAGCGTGATCTTGGTCAGCAGCGCGCGCGCCGCCTTCTGCCGGGCCACCGACATGGCCTTTTCACGGGCTTCGATGACGCTCGCCGCCTGCTCATCGACTGCGATATTGCGAACGGTGTAGACCTCGCGCGTATCCGCACTCGCTGGCAGCGAAGCAACGCAGGCGAGGAATACCGAGGCGAGAAGCAAACGAATCATGGTCAACGACCTCCCTGTCAGCCTTCCTTGTAGCAAGCCAATGCGGAGGCTGGAACCGCAAGCAACACTGGATCAGGCGATTTCCCCATGCTAACGCGCGAAGCATCATGACCGAAACGCCCAAAACTCCCCTGTCTTACCGTGATGCTGGTGTCGATATTGAGGCAGGTGAACGCCTCGTTGGCGCCATCGGCCCAATGGCCAAAGCCACCGCCCGCGCCGGCGTGATGGGCGGCCTCGGCGGGTTCGGCGCCTTGTTTGATTTGAAGAAAGCCGGATATGACGACCCGATCCTCGTCTCCGGCACGGATGGCGTCGGCACCAAGCTGATGCTCGCCTTCGAGGCCGGGCAACACAATACGGTCGGCATCGACCTCGTCGCCATGTGCGCCAATGATGTGCTGGCGCAGGGCGCCGAGCCGCTCTTCTTCCTAGACTATTTTGCCACCGGCAAACTCGAAGGGGGCATCGCCGAAGCCGTCGTTTCCGGCATTGCCGAAGGCTGCCGCCAGTCCGGCTGCGCCCTTGTCGGCGGTGAAACCGCCGAAATGCCCGGCATGTACCCGCCCGGTCACTATGATCTGGCCGGCTTTGTCGTCGGCGCGGTTAATCGCGACAAGGTCCTGCCGCGCATGGACGACATGGTGCCCGGCGACGTGCTGATCGGCATTGCCTCCTCCGGCCCCCATTCCAACGGTTATTCCCTGATCCGCCGTATCGTTGAGCGCGAAGGCCTGACCCATGCCTCGCCTTCGCCGTTCAGCAACGAGACGCTTGGGCAGGCGCTGCTGACGCCGACCCGCCTCTATTCGCATATCGCCCTGCCGCTGATCCGTTCAGGCGTCGTCAAAGGCCTCGCCCACATTACAGGCGGCGGCCTCACCGAGAACACGCCCCGCATGGTGCCGGACCACCTGACACCGGTCATCGACCGCACGGCCTGGACCCCGCTCCCGGTCTTCCAATGGCTGCAGCAGGCGGGCAATGTCACCGAAGACGAGATGCATCGCACCTTCAACATGGGCATCGGCCTCATCTTCGCCGTCGCCGCCGAAGACGCTGACGCCGCCATGGCCCAGCTCAATGAATCCGGCGAAACTCCCGTCATCCTCGGCCATCTCGCCGCAAAATGAAGCGTCTCAAGCTCGCGATCCTGATTTCCGGCCGCGGCTCGAACATGGAGGCGCTGCTGAAAGCCGCCGCCGCGCCGGACTATCCGGCCGAGCCTGTCCTCGTCCTTTCCAACCGCCCCGACGCCCTCGGCCTCGAAACTGCGCTGGAGGCGGGCGTTCCCGCCCTCGCCATTGATCACAAAGCCTATGGCAAGGACCGCGAAGCCTTCGAGCGCGCCATTGACGCCGCCCTCACCGAGGCAGGCACCGAGATCATCGCGCTGGCCGGTTTCATGCGCGTGCTGACGCCATGGTTCGTGGAAAAATGGCAGGGCCGGATGATCAATATCCACCCCTCCCTGCTGCCGAAATACAAGGGCCTCGACACCCATCAGCGCGCCCTCGACGCAGGCGACGCGGAAGCCGGCGCCACCGTCCACTGGGTCAGCCCCGGTGTCGATGACGGCGAGATCATCCAGCAGGCCAGCCTGCCCATCCTGCCCGGCGACACGCCCGACAGTCTCGCCGCCCGCCTCCTGCCAGTCGAACACCGCCTCTATCCCGAAGCGCTGGCCAGGGCCTGCGCCGCAGTCTCCGCACGGACCTGACACCCCCTTACTACGCCCGAACCGCCCCCTCCGCCCCTGCGGGGCACCTCCCCCGCAAGCGGGGGAGGATGGACGCTTCTCCCTTTTCCTCCCCCGCTTGCGGGGGAGGTGGCAGGCGGCAAAGCCGACTGACGGAGGGGGACTTTTCCACCCCCTCTCATGCCCGGTGTATAATGCGCGGCAATGCTCAGCCTCCTCACCCCCATGCCCGGCCTGCCCTGGTACCTGCTGCCCCTTTGGCCGCTGGTCTTCTGGCGCATCCAGCGGCTCAAGAAATGGTTCCGCGATGCGGGTGGTCCGGGCAGCCAGATGCTCTGGGGCGTGATGTGGAACGGGCGCGTCGTGATCATCCAATTGTCGGATGACCTGTCCGGGCATCGTTCGGGCATTTTCCGGGCCCCCGTGTCAGGAAGGCTGGGACGGGTCCTCTCGGGTGAAGACCCGCTTTCCCCTCTCATCCGCTCACCCCGGCAAAAGCCGGGGCCCAGAGCCACACAGGCTGGACTTGACGCACTGGATCCCGGCTTTCGCCGGGAAGAGCGGGCGTTTGGCGTGATCCCCGACACCTGACCCGTCCCACCCCCTCAGCACACCCATACCTCCCCCCAAGCGCCTCCTCAGGCGCCGCACCTGCAGGCACAAAAAAACCGGAGGGCGAAACGCCATCCGGTCTTTCCGTCTGCAAGATCAGCAGGAACCCTTAGCCGACGATCTGGTCAGCCGTGAAGAATTGCGCGATTTCGATGCCGGCATTCTCTTCGGAGTCCGACCCGTGCACCGAGTTTTCGCCGATCGACAGGGCGAACAGTTTGCGGATCGTGCCGTCGGCGGCATCCGCCGGGTTGGTTGCGCCCATCACGTCACGATACGCGGTGACGGCATTCTCGCCTTCGAGAACCTGAACAACCACAGGCGCCGAGGTCATGAATTCGACCAGTTCGCCGAAGAACGGACGCTCGGCATGGACGCCGTAAAATGTCTCGGCCTGGGCCTGGCTCATCTGGATGCGGCGCTGGGCGACGATACGCAGGCCGGCCTTTTCGATCACGGCATTGATCGCACCGGTGAGGTTACGCTGGGTCGCGTCGGGCTTGATGATGGAGAAGGTGCGCTGGACAGCCATGGAGAAGTTCCTGTTGTGTAGGGAAAGGGGAGTGTTGGCGCGGCCTATAGCGGCGCCTGCCCGCCGGGGCAAGCATTCAGGGCGGCGCTTGCACAGGCGGCGGATGGGGCTTAGGGGCGATTATCACACACTACCAAGGACCCCATCATGAGCACCCTGCCGCCCTGCCCCAAATGCCAGTCCGAATTCACCTATGAAGACGGCCCGATGCTGGTCTGCCCGGAATGCGCCCATGAATGGACCGCCGGTGAAGCCGCCGAGGCTGGCGACAAGGGGGTGAAGGATTCCAATGGCAACCCGCTCGCCGATGGCGACACGGTCACCGTCATCAAGGATCTCAAGCTCAAGGGCAGCTCGCTCGTCGTCAAGCGCGGCACCAAGGTCAAGAATATCCGCCTCGTCGACGGCGACCACGACATTGACTGCAAGATCGACGGCATCGGCGCCATGGGCCTGAAGTCAGAGTTCGTGAAGAAGGCCTAGACGCTCGTCTTCCGGCGCGCCTGCCGACGATAGGTGAAATAGGCGAGGCTGAGTGACATCGCGTCGACAAGCACGTGCAGCAGGATCGGCAGGAACAGCGATCCCGTTGCCCAATAGACTAGGCCGATGACCGCGCCGAGGATCGCCGTGCCTACCGCGCCGCCCCAGCCCTGATAGGCGTGCGCCAGGCCGAACACCACGGCCTGGACCGCAATGACGGCATAGACCGGCATGAAGAAAGCCAGCATCCACATCACGAACCCGCGATAGGCAATTTCTTCCGCGACGCCCGCGCTGACGGACACAGCCATGCCCCATCTGTGCTGTCGCGGCGTCTTCGGCAGGAAAGGCGCCAGCTTGCCATAGGCCTTCAGGCGCGCCGCATCGCCCCTCCCGCTGACCCGTCCGCCCAGCAGGTTCAGCACCATCCCGATCAACAGGGCCGCGGCAATGAAACTGCCGATCCTGAAATGGCCCGCCAGGTTGGCATCCCTGAACCCCAGCGCGGTCCAGTCCCGTCCCAGCACAAACCACGTGACCAGGACGCTGGCGGCGATCACGCCGTGAAACGCCATCGTCTTCATGTATTCCGCCGAAAGGATATCCGTGTCGGCAACCGATTCACGCCGCAGGAAGGCCCGGTGATCGAACCAGACCCATACCGGCACGAATGCAGCCAGGAACGCGAACACGGCCCAGTCTGCCCAGATGATGGTCACACGCCCGCCTCCGACCAGCCGCCCTTCGGTGTCTGCTGAAAGTAACGAGTCACCAGGCCGGCATCCTTGGCTGCCTTGAACTGCGCCCGCGCCCTTGTCCGCGCGCCACTATCGCCATCGTCGAACATCACCATGCAGCGTGTATACGGCGCATCCACCGATACTTCGACGCCGTCCATCAGCACCAAAGCCGCCGCGCCGTTCACATTGTCCGCCTTGGCCGACAGCAGGATGGGCTGGCGTTTGGCGTCCAGCCCCGGTGCCTCGGCCTGGCCATGCGGCAGGAAGCTCTTGTCGTCATAGGTCCACAGGGCCGCGTCCAGCGCCGCCCGCCGCTCGGCATTGGGCGAGACCGCCAACACCCGCCAGCCGGCCTCAAGGCATTTCGCCATCAACGGCGCCGCCGCCTGCTCCAGCGTCGTGCGGGAGAGATGGTAGAACCACCATTCAGGCGCCGGCGTATCCGCCACAGGCTCAGTCCTCGTAATTCTGCGCGATCCAGCGATCCAGCAGGCGCGGGCCGAAGCCGGAAGCCCAGCTGACATCCAGCGCTGCTTTCTCGCCTTCCACCCAGGCCACACCGGCAATATCCAGGTGCGCCCATTTCACGCCGTCTTTCACGAAGCGCTTCAGGAACTGCGCCGCCGTAATCGAGCCAGCCGCCCGGCCACCAATGTTGCGCATGTCGGCAAACTTGGATTTCAGCAGGCTGTCATATTCGGGCCCCATCGGCAGGCGCCAGACGCGCTCGCCCTCGGTCAGGCCCGCCTTGGACAGTTCGTCGGCAAGATCGTCGCTGCCCGTGAACAGGCCGGCATGATGATGGCCCAGAGAGATCACGATGGCGCCGGTCAGCGTCGCAAGGTCGACCATGGCCTTCGGCTTGAAATGCTCCTGCGCATACCAAAGCACGTCGCACAGCACGAGACGGCCTTCGGCATCGGTATTCTGCACTTCGATGGTCTGGCCACTGGCCGATGTCAGGATGTCGCCCGGGCGGATCGCATCGCCGTCCGGCATGTTCTCGACGAGGCCAACCAGGCCCACGACGTTCACTTTCGCCTTGCGCTCGGCCAGTGCCCGCATCGCGCCTGTCACAGCCGCTGCGCCGCCCATGTCGCCGCGCATGTCTTCCATGCCGGGTCCGGGCTTCAGCGACACGCCGCCAGTGTCGAAGCAGACGCCCTTGCCGATCAGGATCACCGGATCCTCGCCCGGCTTGCCGCCATTCCATTTCATGATGCCGAGCTGGCTTTCCTTGCGCGAACCCTGGCCGACGCCCAGCAGCGCATTCATGCCCAGCTTCGCCATGTCCATCTCGCCGAGGATTTCCACCTCGACGCCGAATTCGGACAGGTCTTTCAGTTTCGCCGCAAAGCTTGCCGGATACAGGTCATTCGGCGGCATGTTGACCAGGTCGCGGGCGAGCATCGTGCCCGACGCGCCGGCGTCCAGTGGCGCAAAGGCGGCCTTTGCGGCCTTGGCATCGTCCACAACCACGGTCACCGAAGTCAGGCTCGGCTTCAGATCGGGCTTCTGCTTGGTAAAATAGGTATCAAACCGATAGGCGGCGAGCTTGGCGCCCAGCGCGACCCTTGCGGCGTCCTCGGCACTGCCCACATGAACCGCCAGGGATTTGAACCCGCTTTTGGTCTGCGATTTTACGAGATTGGCCCCGATGGACTCCAGAATCCGCGCATCGCGCTTCTTCGGCTTTCCGCCGCCAATCAGCACGGCGCGCCGGGAATCACTGCCCTTTGGCAGCACGATCAGGGCCTGCTGGTCCTTCTTCCCGTCAAAGCGCGCGCCGGTCAGGGCTTCCGTCAGCAGGCCGCCAGACGCAGCGTCCAGGCTCGCCGCACCGGCCGGTAAACCGTCGCCTTCATCCACAATGAACGCTACGATGTCAGCCTTGGCGGCGTCGGCGAATGTGATTTTCATGTGAGTATTCTCCATTTGTGACGGAAACTAAACGTCGACGTGCGCAGTGCAACTCGTTAGCTAAGAAAAAAATGACCTGTTTCAGGCAGGCCTGCCGGAAAATGTTTCCCAATTGAGCGTATGAGCAAAGTCCAGACCTATCTTTTCTACGAAGTCTTGCGTGCGGTGCTCATCATTGTCGGTGGCCTCGCCATGCTTGCGCTCCTGGCGCAAGGCCTGTCACGCACCGATCTCATTCTCGAAAACCGCCAGTCCGCCCTCACTTATTTCTATATCGTGATGCTCGGCGCGCCGCAGGTCATCGCGCTGCTGACACCGCTTGCCCTGTTCGTGGCAGGTGTCTGGTCGCTCAACCGCATCCACAAGGACAGCGAGATCGTCGTCGCCCAGGCCGCCGGCATGACACCTTGGCAGATCGCATCGCCGATCATGCGCCTCGCCGTGCTGTGTACCGTGGCCCATCTCGCCGTGAATCTCTGGGTCCAGCCCGCCGCCCAGCGCGCCATGCGCGAAACCGTATCTGTTGCCCGGGCCGACCTGGCCGCCGCCCTGATCCGCCCCGGCCAGTTCACCACCAATGGCGAACGCCTCACCTTCTACGCCCGCGAACAGATCAATGGCGAACTGCGCGGCGTGCTGATCTCCGACATGACGGATCCGGAATTCCCGACCGACATCCTGGCCCGCAGCGCGGCCCTGGTCGAAGTGGAAGGCCGCCCGACCCTGCTCCTGCGCGATGCGATCAGCCAGCAGCTTGACGACAACCAGCAACTCTCGATCCTTGAATTCGACCAGTATATGTTCGACCTGACCGACTTCATGAAAGAGGATTCCGACCTCGTCCTGAAGGCGTCCGACAAATACCTGTACGAACTCTTCTTCGTCGACCGATCGAACTATTTCGAGGCCAAGGAAGCCGACAACCTGCTGGCCGAGGCCAATGCGCGCCTGACAACGCCACTGCTCAACATGGTGATGGCAATGATTGCGGTATTTGCCGTGCTGGGGGGCGATTTCAGCCGCAAGGGCTATGGCAAGCGGATCGCACTGGCCGGCGCCGGTGCGATTGTCGTGCTGATCGTCCAGCTGGCGCTGCAATCGTCTGCCGCAGACGATCCCTCACTCAACATCCTCCAATGGTTGCTGCCGATCGGCGTGTTCGCCGTGCTCGCCTACATCTATTTCCATCGCGGGCGAAAAATCGGGCAGGTCGACCGCCCCAGCCTTGACCGGATCCTTCCCGGCAAAGGGGCGCCAGCGTGAATTTTACCTTCTCCCGCATCCAGCGCTACATCCTGCGCGAATGCCTCAGCGGCCTTGTTCTCGTGCTCGGCGTTCTGCTGCTCGCCATCCTGATGATCGACGTTGTCGAACAGCTGCGCACGGTTGGCGGCGACGTGAAACTCAGCCTCGCCGGCGCGCTGCGCCTGTCGCTGATGAAGCTGCCGCTGATCATGGAGCAGACCCTGCCTTTCGCCATTCTGGTGGCGTCCATGCTGGCCTTCACCCGCCTCAACCGCCGGTCGGAACTCTCGATCATCCGTGCCAGCGGCATCTCGGCCTGGCGCTTCCTCGCCCCGGTCATCGTCATGGCGCTGGTGCTCGGCATCTTCACCACCGCGGTGCTGAATCCTTTCGCCGCCAAGCTCACGGAATCCTTCGAGCTTGAACGCGCCCGCCTGCTGGATGACGGCCGGCAGGCCATGGCGGTCTCCGATAGCGGCGTCTGGCTGCGCCAGGGCGACGATTCCAGCCAGATCGTGATCCATGCCCGGCGCGTCGAGGAAGGCGGCATCGTGCTCGTCGACGTCAAGATGATCGAGGAAGAACGCCTCTTTGCCGGCAACCGGCCGACCAATGATTACACATTCGTGCGCCGCATCGACGCGACCCGCGCCTATCTCCGCAACGGTTTCTGGCAACTGGAGAACGTCGTCGAAAACGTTCCCAACCTGCCGCCGGAGCGCAAGGCAAACCTCGCCATCCCGACCTCGCTCGACGCCGTCACGCTGCTCGACGAGTTTGCCTCGCCCAACACGATCGGCTTCTGGAACCTGCCCCGTTTCGTCAGGCAGACACAGGCGGCGGGCCTCGATGCCTCGCGCTACAAGATGCGCTGGAACAGCCTGATGGCCACGCCGGCCCTGTTCGTGGCCATGGGCCTGATCGGTGCCATTGTCTGCCTGCGCCTGTCGCGGCTTGGCGGCACATCGCGCCTGCTCGCCATAGGGTCGCTGATGGCTGTCGGCCTCTATTTCTTCACCCAATTCTCCTCCAGTCTCGGGGCCACCGGGGCCGCGCCGCCAGTGGTTGCAGCCTGGAGCCCGCCCCTGTTCGTGCTCTTCTGCACGCTCACTTTCCTGGCCTATCGCGAAGACGGTTGATCCAGTTCCGGCCTTGACAGGCGGCGCCTGCCCACCCCATCACTCCCGCCCTTGAAGAGGTGCCCCCATGAAACTTGTCGTCGTCGAGTCGCCCGCGAAGGCTAAAACGATCAACAAATACCTCGGCAAGGACTATAAGGTTCTGGCCTCCTACGGACACATCCGCGACCTGCCATCGAAGAATGGCTCGGTCGATCCGGACAATGATTTCGAGATGGTCTGGGAGGCTGACTCCAAGTCCGCCAAGCGCATCACCGACATCGTGAACGCGCTCAAAGAGTCCGATACGCTCATCCTCGCGACCGACCCGGATCGCGAAGGCGAGGCGATTTCCTGGCACCTGGTCGAGGCCCTGAAGAAGCGCCGCGCCCTCAAGAAGGACGTGCATGTCGAGCGCGTCGTCTTCAACGCGATCACCAAGAATGCCGTCACCACGGCGATGGAACACCCGCGCGAGATCGACCAGCAACTGGTTGACGCCTATCTCGCCCGCCGCGCCCTCGACTATCTTGTCGGATTCACCCTGTCCCCGGTCCTCTGGCGCAAGCTGCCCGGCAGCCGTTCGGCTGGCCGCGTCCAGTCGGTTGCCCTGCGCATTGTCTGCGACCGCGAGAACGAGATCGAACTCTTCCGCCCGCAGGAATACTGGAACATTGCCACCACCCTGCGCGCCCCTGACGGGACGGATTTCGAAGCCCGCCTGCACGCCCTCGATGGCGATACGCTGAAAAAATTCACACTTGGCAACAAGGGCGACGCCGACAAGGCGCTCGAAATCGTCAAGACCGGCGGCTATTCCGTCGCCAGCGTCGAGGCCAAGCCGGTCAAGCGCAACCCGCCACCGCCCTTCATCACCTCGACGCTCCAGCAGGAAGCCTCGCGCAAGCTCGGCTTCGGCGCCAAGCGCACCATGCAGGCCGCCCAGAAGCTCTACGAAGAAGGCCGCATCACCTATATGCGGACCGACGGCGTCAACATGGCCGAAGAGGCCTATGCTGCCGCCCGCAGCATGATCCAGTCGAATTATGGTGCCCGCTACCTGCCGGAAAATACCCGCCGCTATTCGTCCAAGGCGAAGAATGCGCAGGAGGCTCACGAAGCCGTCCGCCCGACCGACTTCAACATCCGCCCTGAAGACTATCATGGCGACGGCGACCTGAAGAAACTCTACACGCTCATCTGGCGCCGCGCTGTCGCCTCCCAGATGGAAACCGCCCTGTTCGAGCGCACCACGATCGACCTCAAGTCGAAAGACCAGCGCGCCCTCCTGCGGTCCACCGGCCAGGTCCTCGTGTTCGATGGCTTCATCAAGCTCTACACCGAAGGCCACGATGCCGGCGACGATGATGACGACGCCGAAGGCCGCCTGCCGAAAATGGCCGAGGGCCAGCACGCCGACCTGATCAAGGCCGACGCCAACCAGTCCTTCACCGCACCGCCGCCGCGCTATACCGAAGCCAGCCTCGTCAAGCGCCTCGAAGAGCTCGGCATCGGCCGCCCGTCGACCTATGCCTCCACCATGTCGACGCTCGAAGACCGCGGCTATGTCCGGCTCGAGGGCAAGGCGCTGATCCCGGAAGACAAGGGACGCCTCGTCACGGCCTTCCTCGAAAACTTCTTCGCTCGCTATGTCGAATACGATTTTACCGCTGGCCTTGAAGAAAAGCTCGACGTCATCTCCGACGGCAAGCTCGACTGGAAAGCCTTCCTCGCCGAATTCTGGAAGCAGTTCGCTTCCGACATCGACAGCACCAAGGACCTGCGTGTCTCCGCCGTGCTCGATGCCCTCAACGAGACCCTCGGCGCCTATGTGTTCCCGCGCCAGGACGCCGAAGGCAACCCGATCGAGAACCCGCGCCAGTGCCCGCTCTGCAAGGAGGGCGAGCTCTCGATGAAGCTTGGTCGCTTCGGTGCCTTTGTTGGCTGTTCGCGCCATCCCGAGTGCAAGTTCACCCGCCAGTTCAGCGCCGATGGCGATGCCGCGGCGATCAATCCGGACGGCAACGAGCTCGGCCTTCACCCCGAGACGGGCGAGATGATCTATCTCAAGACCGGCCGCTTCGGTCCCTATGTCGAGATGGCCAATGGCGAGAAGCCCAAGCGCGCCTCCCTGACCAAGGCCGAGAAGGAAAAGCCGCAGGACCTGACACTGGAACGCGCTGTCGAACTCCTCCTCCTGCCGCGCGAAGTCGGAAAGCACCCGGAAGACAATGAGCCGATCTACGCAAACTTTGGCCGGTTCGGCCCCTACGTCCAGCACGGCAAGATCTATGCGAACCTGAAAGACCCCGCCGACGTCTTCAATATCGGTCTCAATCGCGCGGTGGCGCTGATCGAGGACAAGAAAGCTAATCCGGGCCGCGGACGCGGCGGCGCAGCCCCGCTGAAGGAACTCGGCAACCACCCGGACGGCGACCCGGTCCAGGTCTTCGCCGGTCGCTACGGCCCGTACGTGAAGCACGGCAAGATCAACGCCACGATCCCGAAAGAGATGGCGCCCGAGACGATCACGCTCGAGCAGGCCGTCGAACTCGTGAACGCGCGCGCCGCCGCAGGTCCGGCCAAGAAGAAGGCGCCGGCGAAAAAGAAAGCCCCCGCCAAGAAGAAACCGGCGGCCAAAAAGCCTGCCGCGAAAAAGAAAGAGGACTGATCGGAACCGGACCCGCAAGGGTCCGGCTCAGGCCTTTCCGCGATGAGTCCGCCGCTCCGCCCGTTCGCGCCCTACCTGCTGCTCGCCGCATGCGTCACGGGAATATACGCAAGCCAGCCAGCACCCGTCGCGCCAACCGCGCCTGCGGTCCCCGAAATCGTGGACTCCCCCCCACTTCCTCCGCCAATGCCGACCTTTGCCTTCCCTGTCTCCATGGCGCTTTGCCCCACGCTCAATGTCGCCAATGCGCCGCCCAGCGATGCCAGCCTGCACATCATCGGCTACACAGCCCTGATCGAGGTGAATGCAGCCGTCATGCTGGCCCGCGCGCCAGTCGAGCAAGCCTGCATCTCATCCGGCTTTGGGGCGCGAAACAGCCAGACCCATACCGGTATCGACTACTACAATCCTGCCCGTGTCAGCATCTATGCCGCGGGCGATGGCATTGTCCGCGAGGCCGTCACACGCGCCGATTTCGGCAACATGCTGGTCATCGACCATGGCCACGGCGTGTTCACGCGCTATGCCCACCTCGACAATTTCGATGGCATGGAGGTCGGCGCGGCCGTCCTCTCGGGCCAGGTCATCGGCGTCATGGGCAACACCGCCGCCACGCCAATTCCGCGCCACCTTCATTATGAGATCCTGACCGGAGACTGGGGCGACCTCGCCGGCTCCTTCGCCTTGACGCCAATCGATCCGCTGGCATTCATGGAGCAAAATTAGAATTTTCCCTTTTTAGGAGACTTTTTAATCTTGGGATTGTATATGCCCCCTCCATGGACGAATCCGTGCGACTCGAAGAGATCATTCAAGCTGCCTGTCCGGTGGCTGCCAAACTGTCATCGTCACAACAAAACCGGCTCGCCATTCTGGTCCGGTCATTCCTGCGTGACGTTGAATTTCGTGGCGCGGGCGGCTTCCATCCACCGCCGGAGGCGCACCCCAAGATTGCAGCCCACGTATGTCTCCTGCTCTTGAACCGAGACCAGGATCACTTCGACCTGGGCCTGCGCGTGGTCCTGCACCCGCATGGCATCCACTATTGCCGCGAACTGGCCGACCGGCAGTTCCGGCGGGGCCGCATGGACGTGGATTGGGGCGAAATCCGCCGCGACGGCACCGATTCCGCTGCCGCCATGTGCCGCGTCATGCACGAATTCGTCCACCGCCTCGACAATCCCGATGTGCGCGCCAATACGTCTCCGGCCTTGCGTTCCAATGAATGCCACGCCACATGGGCCAAAGTGATGGAGGAGGAACGCAGGTTTCTCCGCGCAAGAATCGAGTATGGCGTCCCGACGCCCCTGGCTCCCTCCGCTGCAACAAATCACGCAGAATTCTTCGCCTGCACCACGGAAGCCTTCTTTGCGCGACCGGACATGCTGCGAGACCAATTTCCCCGCGTCTACGCACAGCTGGCCCATTTCTACGGGGACCGCGCGTAGGCATTTCCTGCAAGCCTTTCCAGTAAGAATCCATTATATCCAAAGACATGACATTCCCAGACAAGCAAACCGTCCTCGATTTCATCCGGGACAATCCTGACGCCACCACGAAACAAGCCATCGCCAAAGGCCTCCGGGTCAAGGGCGAGGAGCGCAACGTGCTGCGCGCCATCCTCAAGGAACTCGAGGCCGACGGCGCCCTCCAGCGCACCGGCAAACGCGCCTGGGCCCAGGCCGACCGGCCGCCGCCCACCGGCGTCGTTGAGTTCACCCGTATCGACAAGAATGGCGACCTTATCGGCAAGTCGGTCGGCGACAACGGCCCCTTCGGCCCCGACATCGTCTATGCCGGTCCGTCCGGCAAACCCAAGGCGAAAGCCCCCGGTGTCGGCGACCGCGCCCTGTGCAAGATCAGCGAACGCGACGGCGAATGGCGCGCCCGGTCGATCACGATCTTTGAAAAGCGCCTGTCAGATCGCCTGATCGGCCTCTATTCCACCGGCCCGCGCGGCGGCAAGGTGTCGCCGTCCAACCGCAAGGAACGGCGCGAATTCGTGATCCAGGAGGCCGACACCCACGGTGCAAAGGACGGCGACCTCGTGATCGCCGAACCCAAGCCCCAGGGCCGCCGCCACTATGGCCCGGCGCTCGGCGAGATCACCGAGATCATCGGCCACATTTCCGACCCGCGCTCGGCCAGCCTTCTCGCCATCCATGCCCATGACATCCCGACCGAGTTCCCGCAGGCCGTGCTCGATCAGGCCGGTGACGCCGTGCCGGCTCCGGCCGAGCGCGAAGACCTGACGCAGATCCCGCTCATCACCATCGACCCCCACGACGCCCGCGACCATGATGACGCCGTCTATGCCGAAAAGCTCGACGACGGCTGGCGCGTGATCGTCGCCATTGCCGATGTCGCCGCCTATGTCACCGAAGGCTCGCCCCTCGACAAGGAAGCCTACAAGCGCGGCAACTCGACCTATTTCCCCGACCGGGTCGTGCCGATGCTGCCATTCGAGCTCTCGGCTGACGAATGCTCGCTGAGGGAAGACGAGCCGCGGTGTACGCTCGCCGTCGAAATGATCTTCGGCACGGATGGCCACAAGCGCTCGCACCGCTTCATTCGCGGCATGATGAAATCGGCTGCCAAGCTCTCCTATGAAGAGGCTCAGGCGGCAATTGATGGCAAACCCGGCGGCAAGGCGGGCGAACTGCTGGAGACTGTCCTCAAGCCCCTCTGGGGCGCTTATGGCGCGCTCTGCAAGGCGCGCGACAAGCGTGCCCCGCTCGACCTCGACCTCCCCGAGCGCCGCATCAAGTTCAAGGAAAACGGTGACATCGACGGCATCTACACCAAGGAGCGCCTCGAGGCCCACCGCCTGATCGAAGAGTTCATGATCCAGGCCAATGTCGCGGCGGCCGAGACGCTGGAGCGCCAGAAAAGCCCGCTCATCTACCGCGTTCACGACACGCCGACGGATGCCAAGATCGCGGCCTTTGCCGAATTCCTGCAGACGATCGAACTCAAATGGACAATCGGCGAGCGCCCGCAGACGCACAAGTTCAACAAGCTGATCGGCGACCTGAAAGACGGCGAATACGACCAGATGGTCACGCAGATGATCCTGCGGACCCAGGCCCAGGCGATCTATAGCGAGGAGAATCTCGGCCATTTCGGGCTCAACCTCGTGCGCTACGCCCACTTCACCTCGCCGATCCGCCGCTATGCCGACCTCATCGTCCACCGCGCGCTGATCGCGTCCCTGAAGCTCGGGCCTGACGGCCTCAGCAAGGAAGCGGCCTCACAGCTCGAACAGACCGCCCAGCACATTTCCGACACCGAGCGCCGCTCGATGGCGGCCGAGCGCGAAGCCACAGACCGCTATCTCGCGATCTTCCTGAAAGACCGCGTCGGCGTTGAATTCGACGGCCGCATTACCGGCGTGACCGGTGCGGGCCTGTTCGTCCAGCTAGCCGGCGTCGGCGCCGACGGCTTCATCCCGATTTCGTCGATCTCGAACGATTACTGGGTCCAGGATACGGCCGCGATGGCGCTCTATGCCCGGGGCTCGGGCAAGACCTACAGCCTCGGTCAGATCGTGCGCGTGAAACTGCGCGAGGTCACGCCGCTGCAAGGCGGCCTCCTGCTCGAAATGCTGTCCGAACCCATGCCCGCGCCTGAAGGCCGCGCCGAACAGCGCCGTGCCATGGACATCGGCAACGTTCCCCGCCGTAAGGGTGGACCGCCCCGCTCAGGCAAGCCTAAGTTCAACAAGAAAACGCTCCCCAAGCATAAAAGAAAAAGCAAGGCTAAGGGACCCAAGAGATGAACAAGCGCCTGCCGGGTTTGAAATCTGCCTATGACAAGGAGGAGGATGGCGACGTCGTCCTCACCAGCCAGCGCAGCCCACGCCCCAAGGATGCTGCCACGCTGATTCTCGTCCGGCAGGACGGCCCGGTGCCCCGCGTCCTGCTCGGCAAGCGCTCTGGCGGTCACAGCTTCTTGCCGGAAAAATACGTCTTCCCGGGCGGCAAGGTCGATCCGCACGACGCCCGTGCCCCCACCCTGACACCCCTTTCCCCCCCGGTTGCCACCCAGCTCGCCATTGGCACCCGCCGCGCGCCTCACGCCTTCGCCCTGACCGCCATCCGCGAGACGTTCGAGGAAACCGGCCTGATCGTCGGCCGGACCGGCGAGGCCACTGGCAAACCTCCCACGGGCTGGAGCCGCTATTATGGAGAAGGGGTCATGCCCTGCCTTCAATCCTTCCAGTTCATCGGCCGCGCCATCACGCCGCCCTACCGGCCAAAGCGCTTTGACGCCCGTTTCTTCATGGCTGACGCTGAAGACGCCCTAATCGACGAACGCCCGCCGGTCGACGGCGCCGAACTGTCAGACCTGCAATGGGTGACGATCAAGGACTCAATGGACCTCGACCTGCCCTCGGTAACGCGGTTCATGCTGGGTGAAATCGACGAGCGCCTGGCCAGTCCCAAGGCCCGCAAAGGCCCGCCCTTCCTGCGCTGGACACGCAATGGCCACACGACCGACCGGCTTTAGAGCAGGAACACTGCTTGACTTCGCCTCCGGGCCCCGTCATTAAGCCGCTTTCCAGTTACAGACGCTAGCATAAGCGAGCCAATCCCATGGCCAAACCAGCCACTATCAAGATCCGCCTCAACTCGACGGCCGACACCGGATTCTTCTATGTCACCAAGAAGAACCCGCGCACGAAAACTGAAAAGCTCGTGCTGAAAAAGTATGACCCCGTCATTCGCAAGCACGTCGAGTTCAAGGAAGGCAAGATCAAGTAAGATCCTGCTTTTCGGCACGTTTTAGCAGAGCCCGTTCGCAAGAGCGGGCTTTTTGCATTTCCGGCCTCACCCGTCCGGATTGCCATCGTGCAGGTTCCGAGCCTTGCGGATGCCCGGGAACAGGACCGACCAGGCCGCCGCGATACCCACCGCGGCATAGCCTCCGGCGACAACTGTAAACACCGCGCCCCATTTGGCCGCCATGAACCCGGCCCGCGCCTCGCCCAGCTCGTTTGACGCGCCGAGGAAAATGGAATTGACGGCATTGACCCGGCCGCGCACCTGGTCCGGCGTCCAGAGCTGCAACAGGATTTCACGGATATAGACCGAGATCATGTCGAACGCGCCGACCCCGACCAGCGCCAGGATTGATAGCCATGCCACGGTCGAGTGGCCGAACACGACCGTCGACAGGCCAAACAGCGCGACACAGGCAAACAGGATGATCCCGGCATGGTCGCGAATCGGGAAGGCCGTGATGACACCCGTCACGATCAGCGCCCCGATGCCCGGCGCGGCGCGCATCAGGCCCAGCCCGGTCTCCCCGACCTCAAGGATGTCGCGCGCATAAACCGGCATCAGCGCCACCGCACCGCCCAACAGCACCGCGAACAGGTCCAGCGAGATCGCCCCCAGAACGATCTTCTGCTTCCAGACATAGGTGAACCCGCCCAGCACCATGCCCAGCGTCTTGGGCTCGATGCTCGTGGTCTGTGGCGGCTTCGGGATCGAGAAGATCAGCGTGCCGGCGACGGCAAACAGGACCACAGCCGTCGAATAGGCGATCACCGGTGCCACGCCGTACAGCAGGCTGCCCGCCACCGGCCCGATGATCGACGCCATCTGCCAGGCCGACGCGGTCCAGCCCACCGCATTGGCAAAGTCTTCCCGCGGCACGACATTCACCGCCAGGCTCGCCGAGGCCGGCGACAGGAAGGCCCGGGCGACGCCGAACACCGTGAGAATGCCGAGCACCCAGACCGGATGGAATTGCTGCGTTGCCGCCAGGATCAGGATGCCCGCGGCGCACGCCATTTCCGTCAGGATCGCCAGTCCCATGACCAGCCGCCGCCCGAACGTGTCCGCCGCCAGGCCCGTCACGAATACCAACAGCAGCGCCGGTAGGAACTGCACCAGGCCGATCCAGCCGAGATAGACCGGGTTCTGCGTCTGGTCATAGATCTGCCAGGCCACGGACACTGACACGATCTGTGCGGCAAAGGCGGTAAAGAATCGGGATGTGAAATAACGGCTATAGGACAGGTGCCGGAAAGCGGCGAAACGGTCTGTCATGTCCGGAAACCTGCATCAGCCAATTGAGACGTGCAGGTGGCCCGCGCCGGGGCCTAAGTCAATCAGGCCGCAATGCTTTCGACGCGGTTCCGGCCTGCCGACTTGGCATGGTAGAGCGCCGTATCGGCCCGCTTCGTGAGATCGGCCATCGTGTCCTGATCGCCTGAAATGGTCGACACGCCTGCACTCAGCGTGATCGAGATATCGCGGCGGCCCGAACTGACCTGGAACGGCGCGCTTGCCACCGCGCGGCGGATGCGCTCTGCGGCGGCACAGGCCAGGTCGCCCGGCGTATCCGGCATGATGACGAGGAATTCCTCGCCGCCCGGACGACAGACCACGTCCATCGGACGTACATTCTCCCGCAGGCGGTTGGCCAGTTCGACTAGCACTTCATCGCCGACATCATGGCCATAGGTATCGTTGACCGATTTGAAATGGTCGATATCGCACATCACAACCGACACGGGTTTGCCGCCCATCACCGAGCGGTGCATCACCTGCTGCAGCTGGCTCACCATGTAGCGGCGATTGTAGAGGCCGGTCAGCTGGTCGATCACCGACAATTCGAGTCCGCGGTCCACGCGCCTGCGCAGTACGTCTATATAGCGCGAACGCCGCGTCTGCGTGCGCACCCGCGCCAGCAGCTCCTGCCGGTCCACGGGCGAAATGATCACGTCGCTTGCACCGATATCCAGGCCTTTTCCGGCGAGCAGGCGTTCCGACTGGTCGCAGACAAGGATGATCGAAATCGACCGTGTGGATTCGGTCATCTTGAAATGCGCGCAAAGTTTCAGGGCATCAAACGATTGCGACGAGAGCGACAGGATGAGGATATCGACGCCCATATCGGCCAGGTTCGACATGTCACCCGCTTCCAGCAAGGTCGTCGCGACATGTCCGGCATCGCGCAACATGTTGGCCATCCGCAGCGACGTGCGGGGATTGTCATCGACGATGAACACCCGCGACGGGCGGGCGAGTTCTTCGACACTGATCACCTCGACCGCGCCGGCCTTCAGGCCGCTCGCCTGGCGCTGGCGCAACTCCGAGGCGACGGCATTGTACCGCAAAAGCGCGCCCATCCGTGACATCAGCGCAAAATCGTCCACCGGCTTGGTCAGGAAGTCTTCGGCCCCCACATCCAGGCCCCGGACCCGGTCGTCGGCATCGCTGAGCGCGGTGACCATCACGACCGGAATAAAGGACGTCCGCGGATCCGCCTTCAGGCGCTTGCACGTCTCGTAGCCGTCCATGCCCGGCATCATCACGTCAAGCAGGATGATCTCGGGCGCTTCCGCCCGTGCAATGTCCAGCGCCTGCTGGCCGTTCTCGGCATGCATTACGGTATAATACTGTGCCTCGAGCTTGGCCTGCAGCAAGCGGCGATTGGCTTCGATATCATCAACGACAAGGACGCGCGCACTCATACCGATTCCTTCGGCATCAGTGATTCGACCGCCTTGATGAAGGTCATGATCTGAATCGGCTTGGACAGGTAGCCTTCGCACCCGGCCTCGCGCACACGCTGCTCATCTGCACGCATCGCAAAGGCCGTCACGGCCAGCACCGGGATATGCGCCACCTTGTCGTCGTCCTTCAGCCAGCGGGTAATGTCGAGGCCCGACACTTCCGGCAGCTGGATGTCCATGATGATGAGGTCGGGCAACTCGCGCCGGGCGATTTCGACCGCCTTCGCGCCATCGCGGCACTGATAGGTTGCGAAGCCATAAGCGTCCAACAGGTCGCAAAAGAGGCGCATGTTGAGTTCATTGTCCTCAACAACCAGCACTTTTCTGGTGCGCTTCTCAGCCATAATTCCCCGTAACTGCTAATGATTCGGACGGTGGGTAACCGATCCTGCCCAGCTATACTGCAAATGCTTAACACCGCTTTACGCAGGGATGCACACCTGATTGCTCCAAAAGCCGGAACATGCCATGAACACGCCCGTCATGTATGCACTTTGCCGCGATTGCCTGCACCTGCAGGCCGGTGCTGCCATTGCCTGTCCCAGCTGCGGACGGGGCCGAATCCTGTCGCATCCCGCGCTGACCCGGCTCAGCATTGCACATATGGATTGCGACGCCTTCTTCGCAGCCGTCGAGAAGCGTGATGATCCGAGCCTCAGGGACAAGCCGGTCATCATCGGCGGCGGCCAGCGGGGCGTCGTCTCGACCTGCTGCTACATTGCCCGCCTCTATGGCGTCCGGTCCGCCATGCCCATGTTCACCGCCCTCAAGCTCTGCCCGGACGCCGTCGTGATCGGATCAAACTTCACCAAATACCGCGAAGCCGCTGCCCTGATCCGCGAGAAGATGGACGCGCTCACCCCGCTGGTCCAGCCGGTCTCCATCGACGAGGCCTATTTGGACCTCTCCGGCACCGAAACCGTCCACCAGGCCCCGCCCGCCATCAGCCTCGCCCGGCTGGCCCGCGACATTGAACGCGATGTCGGCATCACCGTCTCGATCGGCCTGTCCTCCAACAAGTTCCTCGCCAAGACCGCCAGCGAACTCGACAAGCCGCGCGGCTTCGCCATCATCGCACCGGAAGAGGCCGAGGCGCTGCTCGGCCCCAAGCCCATCGACTTTCTGCACGGCGTCGGACCGAAATTCGCCGAGAAACTCGCCCGCGACGGCTTCGATACGGTCAAGGACATCCAGGACACTGAGCTGAAGGCCCTGATCGGTCGCTACGGCGAGACCGGCATGTGGCTGAAACAACGCGCCCACGGCCTCGACACGCGCCCGGTGCGCAATGACGAGGAGCGCAAGTCCGTCTCCAGCGAGACCACTTTCCGCACGGATATCAGCGATCCCGCCGCGCTCGAAGACCAGCTCTGGCAGCTCTGCGTCAAGACAGCTGATCGGGCCAAGGCGGCCGGCGTGGTCGGCGTCGTCGTCACGCTCAAGCTCAAGACCAGCAATTTCCGCGCCCTGACCCGGCGCGTCTCACTGGGCGAGCCGACCCAGCTTGCCCAGGAAATTTTCCGTGCCGGTCGGCCGCTGCTCGCCCGTGAAGCCAACGGCCGCGAACGCTTCCGCCTCATCGGCATCGGTCTCACCGGCCTTGACGACCACCGGTCGGACACGGTCGACCTGCTCGATCCGAGCATCGCCAAGCGTGCCGCCGCCGAACGCGCATCCGATGCCGCCCGCGCAAAATTCGGCAAGGACGCCGTCGTCACCGGCCGCGCGGCGCGTATTGCCAAGGCCCGCGAAAACGACGCCTGACTTGCCCCTTGCCGCGACCTGCGGCATGCATCTCGTGCAAACCCCGTCGCAACCGGAGCTGATCCCCAATGACTACGCCAGAAGACCGCCTTGACGCGCTCGGCATCGAACTGCCCGCGCCCATGAAGCCCGTCGCCACCTACGTGCCCTTCGTCATCGCCGGAAACATGCTCTTCGTCTCCGGCCAGGTCAGCGCCACGCCGAACGGGCGCATCAATGGACGTGTCGGCGAGGACATGGAACTCTCAGCCGCCCAGCATGCTGCCCGCCAGTGCGGCATCAACCTGATCGCCCAGTGCAAGGCCGCTGTCGGCGACCTCTCCCGCATCAAGCGCGTTGTGAAGCTCGGCGGCTTCGTCAACGCCGCGCCACACTTCACCGACATCCCGCAGGTCATCAATGGCTGCTCCGATCTCATGGTCGAAGTCTTCGTCGAAGCCGGGCGCCACGCACGCTCCGCCGTTGCCTGCCCTGTCCTGCCAATGGGCGTCGCTGTCGAAGTTGACGGTATCTTTGAAATCACGGGATAATTCGCGATGGCCCGGCACTTTGACCTGACTGCCTTCACCTACGCCCATCGCGGCCTCTGGTCGCCAGAAGGTCCCCCCGAAAACTCTCTTGCCGCCTTCAAGGCCGCCGCTGAGGCCGGGCTTGGTATCGAATACGATGTCCGCCCGTCAATGTCGGGCGAGGCCATGGTCTTCCATGACGCCAAGCTGTCCCGCATGACCGGCACCCGGGGCGTGTTCGAGGAGCAGGACATGTCCGTCCTCTCCAGCCTGCGCCTTGCGGGTACCAACGAGCCCATTCCCACATTGGCGGCCCTGCTCGATATTTGGCCTAATAACCTTCCGCTGCTGACCGAACTGAAGATCGACGGCAAGACCGACCCGGAAGCCTTCGCCCGCAATGTCGGCGGCCAGCTGGCCCAGCATATCGGCCCGGCTGCCGCGATGAGCTTCAACGAGGCTGCCGTCGACGCCCTGCCGGACGTCCTGATGCGCGGCCAGCTGATCGAGCCGATACATCGCACCAGCGAAGCCAGGTTCGACGCCAAGCTCGCTCGTGCCATCGAGCGCAAGGTCGACTATCTCGCCATCAATGTCGCCGATGCCGAACACGCCGCTGTCCTGCTCGCCGGCGAAAAGCCCTTCGTGGTCTGGACGATACGGTCGATGGCCGATCTGCGCCGCATCCGCCTGCTCCACGGCGCGGCAATCTTCGAACACCTGCCCGTGCCTCTGGCATCCTGATGCCACGCGCCCTAGATTGACGGGCATGGACGACAGCGCCATCAAGATCACCATCGTCCCCGGCCTGGCCGAGGTATCGCCCGACGAATGGAACGCCGTCGCCAATCCGCCGGGCGAACGCTACGACCCGTTCCTCTCCTGGGAATTCCTCGAAGCCATGGAAAGCTCCGGCGCGGCGACGCCGACCACTGGCTGGGTGCCGCGCCATCTCCTGATCCGCGGCGACAATGGCCGCCTGCGCGCCGCCATGCCGCTTTACGCCAAGATGCATTCGCGCGGCGAGTTCGTGTTCGACCAGAGCTGGGCCGATGCCTATGAGCGCGCGGGCGGGGCCTATTACCCGAAGCTGCTGACCGCCGTGCCCTTCACGCCTGTCACTGGCCGCCGCCGCCTCGTGCCCAAGGGCCCCGACGAAGCCCAGCTCAAGGCCGCCCTCCTGACCGGCGCCATCCAGCTCGCCGAGGAAAACAAGCTCTCCTCGCTGCACATCAATTTCGTCGATACAGACGACGCCGAGACCCTCGCCCATACCGGCCTCCTGTCGCGCACCGACCAGCAGTTCCGCTGGGTGAATGACGGCTACGAGCGCTTTGACGATTTCCTCGCCGCGCTCTCCTCGGCCAAGCGCAAGAACCTGCGCAAGGAGCGCGCCAAGGCACAGGAGGGCCTCACCTTCGTCCACCTCACCGGCGACGCGATCACCGAAGACCATCTCGACGCGTTCTATCATTTCTACATCGACACCGGCAGCCGCAAATGGGGCTCGCCCTATCTCACGCGCCTCAGTTTCTCCCTGCTGCGCGAGCGCATGGCCGACGACCTGCTCTTCATCTTCGCCATGGAGGATGGCGAGCCGATCGCCGGCGCCATGAACCTGATCGGCTCGGACACGCTCTATGGCCGCTACTGGGGCTGCAGTGACCACCGCCCCATGCTCCACTTCGAAACCTGCTATTACCAGGCCATCGATTTTGCGATTCAGCGCGGCCTGCAATATGTCGAGGCGGGCGCCCAGGGCGGCCACAAGCTCGCGCGCGGATATGTCCCCGTCCTCACCCGCTCTGCCCACTGGATCGCCCATCCGGGCCTGCGCGACGCCGTCGCCGACTATCTCACCCGCGAACGCGACGCGGTTGAATCCGACATGGACTATCTCACAGATAGAACGCCGTTTAAGAAAGACGGATGAGTCCGTCTGCCGTCCTGCGAATCTATAGTCGTGTCGAGGAGGCCCTTGTGGTTTGCTCTGCCCTTCAGGACGCCGGGTTCGACGCCGCCATCGACAACCTCAACCACGCAACGCTGGAATGGTATCTTGTCCCCGCTCTAGGAGGAATTCAGGTCCGCATCCCTGCGTCGCAACTAGAGCCTGCCAAAGCACACCTCAACGAGATGTTCCAGACTGCCGAAGAGCGGTTGGTCGAGGCCACAGGTGAAACGGCGGACCCGATCCATCGCCGCAGATATTGGCGCGCTTGGACAGGCTTAGCCATCTGGTTCGGGGTGGCCGATTTGCTTGGCATCACCACTCTGTGGTTGGCTTTGAAGCTTGTGCCGCCGGACTGGTGGCCGAAGCCAGACGAAATGGTTGTACCGAAGTATGAGCTGGGGCCGACAATCGCAAAGCCGCCCGACCTGAGCAATATTCTGACCGGTTTGCTTTTTCTTTTGATGCTGGTCCTGATAACCTGGAACGAAATGTTCGAAGTCCGACGCGCGGCTAGACTGCGTGAAACAGAAAGCAACGATCCTTCATGACCCTTCACGACACCTACGACACGTCCAATATCTTCGCGAAAATCCTGCGCGGGGAAATGCCTGCCGTGAAAGTCTACGAAGACGATGTCGCCCTCGCCTTCATGGATGTCTTCCCGCAGGCCGAAGGCCACACGCTGGTCGTCCCGAAAGACGTGGAAGCCCGCAACCTGCTCGACATGCCGCCGGAAAAACTCGGGCCGTTCATGCTGGTGGTCCAGAAGGTCACGCAGGCCGTTGAAACCGCCCTCACGCCGGACGGGATCGTCGTCACCCAGTTCAACGGCGCTCCCGCCGGGCAGACCGTCTACCACCTCCACTTCCACATCATCCCGCGCACCGAAGGCCAGGCCCTCGGCCGCCACGGTGGCGGCGGCATGGCAGACATGGGCGAGTTGGAGAAACTGGCCACGCGGATTCGGGCGAAGCTTTAAGCGCCCCCCCTCCACCCCTTCGGGGCACCTCCCCCGCAAGCGGGGGAGGAAAAGGAGAGCGGTTATCCTCCCCTGCGAAGCGGGGGAGGTGGCTGGACGCAAAGCGGCCAGACGGAGGGGGATTATACGCCCTAAACTCCCAGCTTCGCCTTCAGGATCTCGTTCACGGCTTTCGGGTTGGCCTTGCCGCCCGAGGCTTTCATCACCTGGCCGACGAACCAGCCGAGCGTCTGCGGCTTCTCTTTCACACGTCCGACCTGTTCCGGATTGGCCGCGATGATCTCGTCGACCACCTTCTCAATCGCGCCAGTATCGGTGACCTGTTTCAGGCCGTGTTTCTCGACAATCGCCGCCGCCTCGCCTTCGCCCGCAATCATGCGCGCGAACACGTCCTTGGCGATCTTGCCGCTGATCGTCTCGTCGCTGATCAGCGCAATCAGGCCACCCAGCGCCTCGGCCGAAACCGGGCTGTCCGCCAGCTCGAGGCCTTCCTTGTTGAGATAGCCGAACAGTTCCTGCGTCACCCAGTTGGCGGCCAGTTTCGCGTCCCGGCCCTTGGCCACGGTCTCGAAATATTCGGCCTTCTCGGCGTCCGCGATCAGCACGCCGGCATCATAGTGCGAAATGCCGTACTCGGATTCAAACCGCGCGCGCTTCTGGTCCGGCAGTTCCGGCAGGGTCGCCTTGATCTCGTCGATCCAGGCCTGCTCGATTTCCAGCGGCAACAGGTCCGGGTCCGGGAAATAGCGGTAATCGTGCGCGTCTTCCTTCGAGCGCATCGAGCGCGTCTCGACCTTGACCGGGTCGAACAGGCGCGTTTCCTGGTCGACACTGCCGCCGCTCTCGATGATCTCGATCTGGCGGCGCGCCTCATACTCGATGGCCTGCTGGATGAAGCGGAACGAGTTCATGTTCTTCAGTTCGCAGCGCGTGCCGAGATGGCCAAAATCGCCCGTCTCGCGGAATTTCTCGTACTGGCCGGGCCGGCACACCGAGACGTTCACGTCGGCGCGCAGATTGCCCTTGTCCATGTCGCCGTCACAGGTGCCGAGCGCAATTACGATGGCGCGGATTTTCTTGACATAGGCGGCGGCCTCGGCGGGCGAGCGCACGTCCGGCTTCGACACGATTTCCATCAGCGCCACGCCGGACCGGTTGAGGTCCACATAGGTCGAGTTCGGGTCCATGTCATGGATCGACTTGCCGGCATCCTGTTCCAGGTGAAGCCGCTCGATCCGGCAGGCAAAGCTGTAGGCCTCGCCGCCATGCGCGGGCTCGACATCCACATCGATCTCGCCTTCGCCGACAATCGGGTGCGCGAACTGGCTGATCTGATAGCCCTGCGGCAGGTCGGGATAGAAATAGTTCTTCCGGTCGAACCGGCTGTACAGATTGATCTCGGCCTTCAGGCCAAGGCCCGTGCGCACGGCCTGTTCGACGCATTTCCGGTTGATCACCGGCAGCATGCCCGGCATCGCCGCATCAACCAGCGAGACATTGCAGTTCGGGTCGGCCCCGAACGCTGTCGAGGCGCCCGAGAACAGCTTGGCATTGGAGGCCACCTGCGCGTGGATCTCCAGCCCCATGACGACTTCCCAGTCGCCGGTATCGCCTTTGAGTACGTAAGGAGTGCGCGCTGACATGACCTGCCTTTATAACCGTTTCGAACAAGCCGTCCTTCTAACGGCAACCGCCCCGCCCTGTCGAGCGGACATGACCGCGCGGCGGCTTGCCACCTTTCCTTTTTCGCGGCCCTGACCGAGAATATGGCAAGCACGAGAGCGCTCTTTGAGGAAAGCCCATGTTGTTCAAGATGATCCTGGACAGTTCAGGCGACGAAGAACGCCCGATTGTCCGTGGTTTCCTGAGATACCTGATCGCCGGTTTCGCAGGCGGCCTGATGATCGGCGCGGTGGGCCTGATTCTCGTGCTTGTGGCATTCGGCAACATGAAACTCGACATTCCGGTCGTCTTCATCGCGGCCATGATGCTGCAATTCGGCCCGATTGGCGGCCTTGTCGGCGTCGGGATCTACCTGTCGCGCATTACCGACAGGACACGCGACGACGATGAGGATAATGATGACGGCCCCGGCGGCGGTACGAAAGTCCGCGTCGAAGCGCCCGCGAGGCCGCGCGCCGCGCCGGTCCGTCTGAAGCCGGCCCGCGCCTGAACCCTAGATTTTGCCGTCTTCCTTGGCACGCTTGTAGCGTTCGCGCCGGGCCGCCATGCGGTCCGCAACTGATGCGGATTGGGGCACACGCGTCGGAATTTCGCCTTCGGGTGTCGGCGGAATTTCCGGTTCGGGCGCCGCGGCAGCCTCGGCCTCAAGCTTGCCTTCAGCGATGAGCTTCTTGCGCCGCGCCGCCACCCGCGCCTCGCGCGCCTGGTGCGCCTCGCTCTTGCCGTTGAACAGGCCGGACAGTTTCGACTTCTGCGCGCCCTTCAGCGGCGATCCGTCATGTTCCCGCTCGGCCCGCCGCTCAAGAATCCGCGAAATCCGGTACGCCACATAGGCCGCAACCAGAAATACCACGACCAGCATCATGCGCATTTCGGCCGCGAACAGGTCATACCCGTTCTGCTCCAGCATCCCCCACATCAGGGCGAGACAGATGATGAGCATGATACCGAAAAGAGCAAAGAAGCGTGTCATGCGCACCAGTCTACCACCAGCGGTCCGGCTTTGCCACGAAGCCCGCTGCACGTTCCAGTTCGCCGCCGACGCGGAAGCAGGCCGCCTCGTCCAGCGCCTTGCCGATCACCTGCAAGCCCAGCGGCAGGCCGTTCTTCGACAGGCCCGCCGGCACGGAAATACCCGGCAGGCCGGCAAGGTTTGCCGTTACCGTGAACACGTCATTGAGGTACATTTCCACCGGATCGCCGCTTTTCTCGCCAAAGGCAAAGGCCGGGCTCGGGCAGGTCGGCGTCAGCACTGCGTCGCAGCTTTCAAACGCCTCGACAAAATCATTGAGGATCTTGGTCCGCACCTTCTGCGCGCGCAGGTAATAGGCGTCATAATAGCCGCTGGACAGCACATAGGTGCCGATCAGCAGGCGCCGCTGCACTTCCGCACCAAAGCCGCTGGCCCGCGTGCCTTCATAGGTCTGCGCGAGGTTGTTGCCCTCGACCCGCGCGCCATAGCGCATGCCGTCATAGCGCGCGAGGTTGGACGAGGCCTCGGCGGGCGCCACAATGTAATAGGCGGGCAGCGCGTATTTCGTGTGTGGCAGGCTGATATCGACAATCTCCGCCCCGGCCGCTTTCAGCCAGGCAATGCCCTGCTCCCACAGCGCGTCGATCTCTTCGGACATGCCGTCCATGCGGTATTCCTTGGGAATGCCGATCCGCATGCCTTTGACGCCCTTGCCGACATCGCTGCGCCAGTCCGGCGTTTCCACGTCCAGCGAGGTCGAATCCTTGGCGTCATGGCTGCACATCACGTCCAGGAGGATCGCGCTGTCTTCCACGGTCTTCGAGATCGGCCCGGCCTGGTCGAGCGAGGAGGCGAACGCCACCATGCCGTAACGGCTGGCCCGGCCATAAGTCGGCTTGATGCCCACAGTGCCCGTGAACGCAGCGGGCTGGCGGATCGAACCGCCAGTGTCGGACGCGGTCGCGGCAAGGCAGAGGTCGGCCGCCACGGAGGCCGCAGAGCCGCCCGACGAGCCGCCCGGTGTCAGGCCCTGATTGTCGCCGTCCCGGCGCCACGGGTTGATCACGTTGCCGAATTTGGACGTCTCATTCGACGAGCCCATGGCGAATTCGTCCATGTTCAGCTTGCCCAGCATGACCGCGCCTTCGTCCCACAGGTTCTGCGTGACGGTGGATTCATAGGTCGGTGTGAACTCGCCAAGGATGCCGCTGCAGGCCGTCGTGCGCACGCCCTTGGTGCAATACAGGTCCTTGATGCCCAGCGGCGCGCCTTCCAGCTTGCCGCCCGCGCCCTTGGCCAGTTTCGCATCCGAGGCATCCGCCATGGCCAGCGCCTTTTCCGGCGTTTCCACGACGAAAGCATTCAGGACCTTGGCCCCCTCAATCGCGCTCACGAAGTCCTGGGTAATCTCGCGCGACGAAAACTGTTTGGCTTTCAGGCCGTCAAGCGCTGCTGCGAGGGTGAGTTTGGTCAAGTCGGTCATAGGAAATCCCGTGAAGAAATCTGCCCGCCTGCTATGACGGCTTGAGGGGAAAGTTCAAGTCTCTGTGACCGCGCTTGTCAGTTTCCGGCTTGCGGCGCATCAATCCGGAACGGAACAAATGCCGTTATTGTCACGTTTTTCGACACACTGCCCAAAGGATATGACATGCGCCTGATCTCCCTCCTTCTTGCCTCCACCGTCCTCGCCGCCTGCACCAGCCAGCCCGCGGGTGAGCCAAAGCCCAAAGGCGTCGCCCAGTTCGCTGGCGACCCCCGCCTCGGTGAAGAGGTCAGGAACGTCTGCTTCACCTCGACCATTTCCGGTTTCCACGATGCCACGGACGACACGGTGGTGATCTCGAAAGGCCGGCAGGACTATCTCATTGAAGTCTACGGAAACTGTTTCGATCTCGACCAGGCCCAGCAGCTCGCTGTCGACTCCACGACAAGCTGCCTCGGCAAGGGCGACCACATCATCACCTCGGATTCCATTGCGGGATTCCACGACAAGACCGGGTTCGGCGTGCAACGCTGCACGATCAAGTCGATCCATAAGTGGGATCCCAAGGCCGAGGCGCCAGAAGCGGAAGTGGAAGATGCCGCAGAATCCGAATAGCGCCGCCGAACGACTGTGCTAGATAGCGGCGCATGCCCCATCCTGCACAGGCCTCGTCCGTCGAGGTAAGAAACTCTCCCTTTCACGGTCGCGGCCTGTTCGCGACCGTTGCCATCAGCGCCGGCGATATCATCGCCGTCTATCCGCTACTGATCCTGTCGCAGGAGGACACCGCCACGGTGCGCTCCACCCTGCTCCACCACTATGTCTTTTACGTCGATGAAAACGCGGCAGGCGACATGCGCGCAGCGGTCGCTTTCGGTGAAATCTCGATGTGCAATCACAGCCCCAAGGCCAATGCGGATTTCGTCGTCGATGCCACAGCACAGACCGTGACCCTGTCAGCCAACCAGGCCATCCAGCCCGGTGATGAAGTCCTCATCGACTATGAGGAATTTGCCGAGGAAATCATCTGAGACAAGATCAGCCGAGCATGTGCGCCGTATAGCCAGCTGGTGCCAGCACAATGGCTGCAACGCCAAGAAAGAACAGTGCCGTCGATGCGATCTGGCTCAGGCCGCTATGTGTCAAAGTTTGATGTGTCATATTCTGGTGTCCGTTGTTTGAATTGTGCGTCGCGTCTGGACCAGCAGGTCCAGCGATGTGTTCCGCCCGATTCAATCCTTGAATCCGGTCGGATTGTTTGGGGAAATGTCAGTCCAGCTCGCCCGATGTGACGCGCGCCCGCAGCTCTCGCCGGACGACCTTGCCAATCGGCGATTTCGGCAATTCATCGACAAAATGCACCGCGCGGGGCCGCTTGTAGCCCGTCAGGCATCCAGCACAATGCGCCTGAACTTCGGCTGCGGTCAGGTCGGGATCCCGGCGCACCACAAAGGCGTGCATCGTATCGCCTGCGTTGCCGTCAGGGACGCCTGCAACGCCGGCATCCGCGATACCGGGATGCTCTGCCAGCACAGCGTCCACCTCATTCGGGAACACATTGAAGCCGCCGACCAGGAGCATGTCCTTCAAACGGTCGACAAGGTAGAGAAAGCCATCATCGTCAAGATAACCGACATCGCCGGTTTTCATCCAGCCGGCATGGAAAGCCGCCGACGTGGTCTCCGGGCGCCCCAGATATCCGGCCATGACCTGCGGCCCGGCGACAGCGATCTCGCCAGTCTCGCCCGGCGCAGCAAAGCTGCCATCTTCGCGCAGGATCGTCACGCCCGTGCCCGGCAAGGGCAGGCCGACCGAACCGGTCCGGCTGCGTTCATCCGGCGGGTTCACGCTGATCAGCGTTGTCGTTTCGGTCATGCCATAGCCCTCGATCACGCTTGATCCCGTCAGGCCTGCCCATTCAGTCCGCACAGCCGGGCTCAGCGCCATGGCGCCGGAAATCGTCAGGGTCAGTTGCGGCGGGTTCTCGTAGAACCATTTCTCGTCCATCAGCTTGGCAAACAGCGTGCTGACACCCGGAAACGCATTCGGACGGAATTTCCGGAAGGCAGCCTTCAGGTTCGACAATGGTTTGGGGCTCGGCACCAGGACAAGGTGCGCGGCATTGCGCAGCGCGATGATCGACGAGAACATGCCGAACACATGATAGACGGGCAGGACCAGCAGCATGGTCTGGTCCGGCGCATCGATCATGTGCGGCGACAGGCTGGCAAACTGTTCGACATTCGTCACAACGCCCGCCTCGGTCAGGCGCACGCCTTTGGAAACACCCGTCGTGCCGCCCGAATACTGGTAGATTGCATCCTCGTCGGCGTCCCGGTCCGGTGCATAGGTCGCCACTGCGGTCGGATGTATTGCGCCCCGCTTCAGCGCCTCGCTCAGGGGCACATTCGCGATCTTCAGTGGGCGGCCCATTTTCGTGACATGCTGCAGGACGAAATCTATCGCCGCCTTTTTGACGGGCGAAAAGAAGTCGGTCAGCGAAAGCGTGATGACCGTGCCGACATGGGTGCCCTGGAGCGCTTCTTCGGTCGCGTCAGGAAACAGGCTCGACGTGATCAGGACAACCGCCTTCGCGTCGCGCAACTGCCGGCGCGTTTCATGTGCGGTATAGAGCGGGTTGATATTGGTCAGCACAAGACCGGCGCGCAACACGGCCAGCATGGCCAGGACGTTGGATATGCAATTGGGAGACTGGATCGCCACGACGGTGCCCTTCTCCAGTTTCAACTCGTCGCGCAGGTAGCGCGCCAGGTTTGCGGAATGCTTCTCGACCTCGGCAAAGTTAAGCGTCGCGCTGGCGCCGTTTGGCAGCGCAGTCGTGAGGAAGGGCTTCTTCCCGAACCCTTCGGCTGCCTCTTCCATCAGCTTTTCGATCCGCCGCGGCACGTAATTGCCGATATCGGATTGAAAGGCAGCGGCTTCCGGATTGTAGAACTGCCGGACCGGCTGGTCTGCAAACGGAACAGGCACAAATTGCGATACAGCAGACATAACTTCTCCGGCCCCTACGGCTTGGTCATGCCCCTTCCTGACACATTGGCTTTGATTTATGCTGAACCTGATCGGTGAAATTTCACCGATTTCGCATTTAGTGTCCTGTAAACACTGGTTTTCGCTTTTCCAGGAAGGCCGCAGCGCTCTCGGCGGCATCGTCGGTTTCCATCAGGGTCCGGATTTCCTTGATCGCCCAGCTGCCAACATCGCGCCAGTCCGGATCCAGCGTACGGCGCAGGCCGGCCTTGATCGATTGCACGGCACGCGGCGGATTGGCGGCAATCTTGCCCGCTATTTCCAGCGCCGTCGGCAACAGGTCGTCCGGTGCCACGACCCGCGACACAAGGCCAATCTCTTTCGCCACTTGCGCATCGATGATCTCGCCCGTGAACAACAGTTCCGCCGCCCGTTCCCGGCCCACGACCTGCGCCAGCCGGCCCAGCCCCGGCGCGTCGCAGCAAAGGCCGCGTTGCACGAACAGTTCACCAAACTTCGCCGCCTCGGACGCCACGCGGATATCCGCCATCAGCGCCAGTTCCATGCCCCAGCCAAGCGCAAAGCCGTTAACCGCGGCGATCACCGGAATGTTCGTGTAGAGTAGTGCGTCGGCCGCAGGCGTCAGGCCGCCCGTCCGGCGTCCGCGCGCCTTCATCTCGTCCGGGCCCTTTGCCTTCTGGCTCAGGATTTCCTTCACATCGTCGCCGGTGCAGAAGCCGCGCCCCTCGCTGGTAATAACGATCACCCGCGCCTCGCTGTCGCACACGGCGTCTTCCAGCGCCATGTAGAGTTCGTAATTGAGGGCATTCATCACCTGCGGACGCCGCAGCGTCATCAGGGCAACATGGTCCTTGGTCTCGATTGTCAGCACGGACATGGCAGCCTCCCGGTTCTGTTTCGGGAGACTGTGATGCCGGTCAGGCGTTGCGGGCAATCAGCGACGCCGCGTCAGGCGGCGCCGGAATGTCTAGCGCTTGAGGTGCTCGAGGCCCTTGATCGCCCCGGTCTTGAGCGACGGATTGGACGCGTTCGTTTTCACTTTTTCCGCCTTCGGCTTGCGGACTTCCTTGTTCGACTTCTTCTGACCCTTGGCCATGTTCGTATTCCTGTGCAGGGACCAGAAACTGGTCCTGTCCAACAAGTGGGGAGTACCTGAGACTTAAATAAGGCCGATCAGAGATTAGGAGCGATTGAGTTTAATTTGGTAGCAGTTCAACCAACTCTGCCATAACCTGGTCCTGAGAGCATGCAGCACCAGAAGTAAGCTCGAAAGTGGGCTCCCGAGCGTATATACGTACGCCGTCGGTTTCGGTGAGATACCTAATCTCGTACCAGCGATGTAATGAACAAATGGACGGATGATAGTTTCTGCGTGCCGACGCCCGAAGATACATCAGCGCTCGGTCAGCGTCTTTTTCAACTCCGTACCCGCCAGCGTATATCCGCGCCAACGAGTAGCCCGCAATTTCGTCGCCACCTGCTTCGGATTTCTCCAGAAACGATCTGGCGGCAGCATAGTCTTTCGACAGGCCGTACTCGCCTTGGAGATAGGCGTTGCCAATTTCGTTCTGTGCATTTGGGTTGCCCTTGGCCGCCGCAGAACTCAAAAGCCGCCAACCATTTTTGAGTTTGTCTCTCGTGCCCGCTGATGATCCTGCCACTGATGCAGGCATACGGAGCGGATCATAATGCGGGTCGACGCCCCCCCAATGCATCATGCCCAGCCAGGCTTGCGCCTCGGCATAACCGAAGAAACTGCAAATCTTCAAAGCTGCACTTGATTCAAATTCACGCTCTGCGAGCGGAACCCCGCACGACTCGCGAATAACGACCCGATCGAACGTCACGAATGCAATTGCCAAAAATATAGCTGCCAAACCGATCAAGGCCTGCGGGATCGAAATCCAAACCGACACTTTGTTGAACAATTTCGAGCGACTGATTTTGGCAATCAGCATCCTTGGTTCTATTCAACCGCCTTCGGCACGACGAAGAACCCGTCGGCACTGCTGGGCGCATTGGCCAGGATCTGGTCCTGGATATTGCCGTCAGTGACGACATCGTCGCGCATTGGCAGCTTGGTCGCCACCACGGCCGTCATCGGCTCGACGCCCTCGATGTCCACCTCATTCAGCTGGTCGATCCAGCCGAGGATGCCAGTGAGTTCACCGGCCATCTCTTCGAGGCGCTCTTCCGGCACGGCAATCCGCGACAGGCGGGCAACCTTGCGGACATCATCCTTGGTAACACTCATGGCACGGGCTCCTTCGGGGCGTTGACGGCCCGAATACGCGATAGGCAAGGGCCTTTCAAGCCGCTATAGCGCTCATCCTGAGCGCACCCCTCTGCCGACAGGACCATTTTGCCCGTAACAGACCTCGCCTCCCTGCCGCGCACCGGCGTCCTTCTCGGCATCGACCCCGGGTCCAAGACCCTGGGCATCGCCGCCACGGACGGAATCCGCATGCTCGCCACGCCGGTCGAGACCATCCGGCGCGGCAAGACGCTTGCACCGTGCCTCACCCGCCTGTTCGAGATATATGACGAGCGCAAGGCCGTCGCCTTGGTCATCGGCCTGCCGCTCAACATGGACGAGACCGAAGGCCGGCGCGCCCAGTCCGCCCGCGCGCTCGCCTACAACATCCTGCTCAGGCGCGACGTGCCGATCGCCTTCGAGGACGAGCGCCTGTCCAGCGAGGAGGCCGAAAGCGTGATGCAGGAAGCCTCCATCTCCGCCAGGCGCCGCGCCGAAATGATCGACGCCACCGCCGCTGCGATCATCCTCAAGTCCGCCCTCGACCGTCTGGAGCGACTCGGTTGACCGGGTTTCTCTACGCATTGCTGCCGGTCATCGCGATCGTCACGCTCGGCCACGTCCTGTCGTCGCGCAACTGGATTCCGGCCGAAAGCTGGCGCGCCATCGAGCGCCTGTCCTATGTCGTCCTGTTTCCGGCCCTGATCGTCAGGACACTGGCCAACACGCCCTTCGAGACCGCGCCATGGCGTCTCGCAGCGGCGCTGATCCTCGCCCAGCTCGTGCTGGCCGGCATTGGCCTGGCCGCCCGTTTCCTGCCCAATATGAGCCGCCCTGCCGTCGGCACGATCATCCAGTCGAACGTGCGCTGGAACACGATGATCGGCCTGTCGATTGGCAGCCTCCTGTTCGGACAGGAGGGCCTCGCGCTCGTCACTATCGCCGCCGCCGTGATGATCCCCACCGCCAACGTCATCTCGGTCTATGCCCTGATTTCGCATGCCGACTCACCACACGGCCCGGCCCCCAACCCCCTCCTCGCGCTGTCCCGCAATCCCATTGTCCTCGCCTGCATCATCGGCATCGCGCTGGCCGCCGCGAATATCGAGCTGCCCCGGCTCGCTGACGACATGCTGCGCATTCTCGGCGATGCGGCGCTCGCCCTCGGCCTCCTGTCTGCCGGCGCAGGCGTCGATCTCTCCGCCCTGAAACGCGCCGGTCCGCGCACACTCACCTGGTCGCTGGTTCGCCTGCTCGGCCTCCCGGCCCTCGCCATCGGCTTCGGACTGGCCTTTGGCCTCTCCGGCATGGCCCTGACCATCGCCGTGATCTGCGCCGCCACGCCGACAGCCACCAGCTCTTACATCCTCGCCCGCGAACTGGGTGGCGACGCGCCGCTCGCGGCCAACCTGATCGCCGTCCAGACCGTGCTGGCCATGCTCACGCTGCCGCTGCTCTACCTGCTGGTCAGCGGCTGACACTTGCGAACCGCCGGAATCGCGCCTAAACCGCCACAAATCGAAAGGGCCTCCATGGCAATGGCGGGATACACTTACAGCTTCGATCACGCGCATTTGCTGGGAATCGAAGGCCTTCACCCTCTGGATATCACCCACATTCTGGACCTGGCCGACCGCTATGCGGACGCCACGCGTGCGGGAAAACGTGCCGATCCGGTCCTCACCGGGCGCACCGTGGTGAACCTCTTCTTCGAGAATTCCACTCGCACGATGAGCAGTTTCGAGATCGCGGCCAAGCGCCTCGGCGCCGATGTCATCAACATGCCGGTCGCCCATTCCAGCGTGAAGAAGGGCGAGACCCTGATCGACACGGCGATGACGCTCAACGCCATGAAACCGGACGTCCTGGTCATCCGCCACTCGGCCTCGGGCGGCGCCAAGCTGCTGTCGCGCAAGGTCGACTGCGCCGTCATCAATGCCGGCGACGGCACCCATGAACACCCGACACAGGCGCTGCTCGATACGCTCACCATTCGCCGCCACAAGGGCCGCATCGAGGGTCTCAAGGTCGTCATCTGCGGCGACATCGCCCACAGCCGCGTCGCCCGCTCCACCACGATGGCGCTCCACCTGCTCGGCGCCGAAGTCCACCTCTGCGGCCCGCGCACCCTGCTGCCGCCCGGCACCGACACATGGGGTGCCGCCAGTGCCACGACCGATTTCGACGCCGCCCTCAAGGGCGCCGACGTCGTGATGATGCTGCGCCTCCAGCTGGAACGCATGGACGGCGCCTTCCTGCCCAGCCGCCGCGAATATTTCCGCTATTTCGGCCTCACCGCTGATCGTCTCGCGCTCGCCCTGCCGGACGCCACGGTCATGCACCCCGGCCCGATGAACCGCGGCATCGAAATCGAAAGCGCGATTGCCGATGGGCCGCAATCCGTCATCACCGAACAGGTGGAAATGGGGGTCGCCGTGCGCGAAGCCGTCCTCGACCTTCTTGCAGGGACACACCCATGAGCCTGTCCATCTTCAATGCCCGCCTGCTTGACCCTGCCACCGGCCTCGATGCGCCAGGCGCCATCCTTATCGACAAGGGCAAGATCAGGGATGTCGCCAAAGGCCAGTCCAGCCCCCACGCCGATGCGAAGGAAACGCTCGACGCGGGCGGTCTCTGCCTCGCACCCGGCCTGATCGACCTGCGCGTCAAGACCGGCGAGCCCGGCGACGAGCAGAAGGAGACGCTCGCCACCGCCTCGCGCGCCGCCGTCGCGGGCGGTGTCACCAGCTTTGTTGTCATGCCTGACACGCGACCCACCGTGGACGATGTGGCGCTGGTCCGGTTCATCCGGGAACGCGCGCGTGAAACCGCCAGGGCCCGCATCTATCCATCCGGCGCGCTCACCGTCGGCCTCGAAGGCGAGTTCATGGCCGAGATCGGCCTCATGGCAGACGCCGGTGCCATCGCCTTCACCAATGGCGACATGCCTGTCGCCAATGCGTCGATCATGAAGCGCGCAATGGTCTATGCGGCCAGCCGCGGCGCGCTGGTCATGTCCAGGCCTGACGACCGGGCCTTGAGCGGATCAGGCGTGATGAATTCCGGCGCCCTCGCCGCCCGCATCGGCCTGTCCGGCATCCCCGTCGAAGCCGAATGGATTGGCGCCGCCCGCGATGTGATGCTCGCAGAATCAACCGGCTGCCGGCTCCTGCTCGACCAGGTCTCGACCGCCCGCACGCTGGAAATCGTCGCCGAAGCGCGGGCACGCGGCGCAAAGGTCCACGCCACGGTCGCCGCTCATGCCCTGTTCTTCAACGAACGCGACGTCGGCGACTATCTCACCTATTGCAAGGTCAACCCGCCCTTCCGGGATGAGGACACGCGCCAGGGCCTGATCGCAGCCCTGAAACGCGGCGAGATCGACGCCGTCGTTTCCGCCCACGATCCCCAGCCGCCGGAAGAAAAGCGACTGCCCTTTGGCGAAGCGGCCTTCGGCGCTGCCGGCCTCGAGACCACGCTCGCGGCCCTGATGAGCCTCGTCAACGATGCCGGCTTGCCACTGCTCGACGCGCTCGCGCCCGTCACCTGCCGCCCGGCAGACCTGCTCGGCCTGCCTCAGGGCCGCCTGAAATCCGGCACGCCTGCGGACCTCGTCCTGTTCGATCCCGGCAAGCCCTGGCTGTGCGAACGCGAGCACCTGCGCTCGCGCTCAACCAACTCGCCATTCGATGGCCGGCGCCTGCAGGGCCGCGTCATGCGCACGCTCGTCGGCGGCGAAACAGTGTTCGAATTCTTGCCGGCTGCCTGACACCGTAGAGCGCGGAAACACGTCACTTGGAGACGTGTCACGCACATGAACACCCCCTACCGGGTAACCTCACATTGACCGCGCTACACCATGCTGTCACATCGGATGCATGGGGAAACTGCGCAACAGGCTAGGCCGGGCGACACTCGCACTCGTGTGCGCACTGGTTTCCAGTGCGGCCAGCACGTCCGTGCCGGATGCGACGCCGTATGAACCGCCGATGCCACCCGTTCAGCGGTGCATGAACCTGAGCAGTGCGCTCGAGGCGCCCTACGAAGGCGAGTGGGGTTATAGCATCCGCAATGACGACATTGACCGGCTCAAAGAGGCTGGCTTCGATACGGTCCGCCTCCCCGTACGCTGGTCGGCACATGCCGGGAGCTGGGGCCGCTACAAGATCGACAAGCGCCTGCTGGCGCGTACCGATGCGATCATCGACTATGCCATGTCCCGCGACATGAATGTCATCCTGAACGTTCACCACTATTCCGAACTGAATAATAGGCCGTGGCGTCATGAACGGCGGCTGGAAGGCATCTGGAAACAGCTTGCTGCGCACTATGAGGACTACCCCGACAGTCTCATCTTTGAAGTTTTGAACGAACCCAACGGCAAGATGACGGTGGCGCGCACGGATGCGCTCAACAAGCGGATCGTCGCCCGCATCCGCAAGACCCAGCCCGACCGCTGGATTGTGCTGGCAACCGCTGATTGGGGCACGATATCCGGTCTCGTGCAAAGCCAGCCGCCCTCCGCCCCGCGTATCATTCTGTCCTGGCACTATTACGAACCGTTCGTCTTCACGCACCAGGGCGCGGAATTCTTCAGGCCGACCCCGCCTGTCGGCACGAACTGGGGCGATACCGCCGATGTCGACCGCATCGCCATGGACTTCCGCCGGGCGGCGGCGTTCCGGGACCAGCACAACCTGCCGCTTCTGCTCGGTGAATTTGGCGTGTTTGATGCCGCGCCGGTCGAGCAGCGCGCGAAATGGATCGGCAGCGTCCGGCATCTTGCCGAAGCAAACCGGTTCGGCTGGTGTCACTGGGGCCTGTCCTCGAACTTCCGGTCGTATGATGCCGACAAGGAAGCCTGGATCGAGCCGGTACGGGCGGCCTTGCTGGACGATTGATCCTTGGGCCCTTGCCGCACGCAGGCGCTGTTCGTAAACCATCACCACAAGACACCAGAGGGAGACGACGGCATGCAAGCATCGATCGGGTATGGCGCGGCTGTCTTCTGCGGCTATCTCGCAGGCTCGATTCCGTTTGGCTTGCTGATCACCCGGGCGGCGGGCCTGGGCGACATCCGGGCCATTGGCTCGAAAAGTATTGGCGCCACGAACGTGCTGCGCACCGGCCGCAAGGATCTCGCCCTTGCCACGCTCCTGCTCGACAGCCTCAAGGCAGGGCTTGTTGCCTTCGCCTTCGCTTATGTCTTTGGCCGCGAGATCGGCTTCGTTGCCGGCGCCATGGCCTTTGTCGGGCATTGCTATCCGGTATGGCTCGGCTTCAAGGGCGGCAAGGGTGTCGCCACCTATGCCGGCCTCCTGCCATTCACCTCCCTGCCCGGCTTCTTCGTCGCCGCACCGGTCTGGCTCATCGTCTTCGCGGTCACCCGGATATCTTCACTGGCCGCCCTGACCGCAGCCGTTCTGGTCCCGCCCGGTGCCTGGCTTCTGGGCGAGCGGAACACGGTCGTCCTGACGGGCCTGACGCTGCTGTCTGTCTTCGTATTCTTCACCCACCGCGCCAATCTTTCCCGCCTCCTCAAGGGCACCGAACCACGCTTCGGCACGCCGAAGGCCAAACCGGAGGCATGAGTCTGGTGCCGGTCCTGCCCGACAATGAGCGGCACGACTGGATCCGCCTCGCCCGCACGCAGAATATTGGCCCCGTCACCTTCGCCCAGCTGCTGAAACGTTTCGGCAGCCCCGCCGCCGCCCTCGATGCCCTGCCTGAAATCGCGCGCCGCGCCGGACGGGGCCGTCCGATCGTCGTGCCATCGGTCGCCGACATCGACGCAGAGATCGAAGCGACACAGCGCCACGGCGCCCGCATCGTGGCCAGCTGCGAGGCGGACTTCCCACCCCTCCTGCGCACCCTCGCCCCACCCCCGCCGATCCTCACACTCCTTGGCCGCGCACCCCTCGCCGCCGAGCCCACAGTGGCCATTGTCGGCGCCCGGAACGCCTCCGCAGCGGGCCGCAAGCTTGCGCGCGACATCGCCGCGGGCCTCGGCGAAGCGGGCTTTGTCACCGTGTCTGGCCTCGCGCTCGGCATTGACGGCGAGGCCCATGCCGCGTCCCTGCGCACCGGCACCATTGCCGTCCTTGGCGGCGCCGTGGACCATGTCTACCCGCCCCAGCACGAGCGCCTCTATGCCGAAATCGCCGCCGAAGGCCTGATCGTCTCGGAAAGCCCCTTCGGCTATCGCGCCAAGGCCCAGGACTTTCCCCGCCGGAACCGCATCATCACGGGGCTGTCACGCGGGGTCGTGGTCGTCGAAGCAGCCGAGCGGTCTGGCTCGCTGATCTCGGCGCGCATGGCCGGCGAGCAGGGCCGCGAAGTCATGGCCGTGCCGGGATCGCCGCTCGACCCGCGCGCCGCGGGCACAAATGCCCTTATCTATCAAGGCGCTTCACTGGTCCGCCACGCATCGGACGTACTCGAAATTCTCTCCTCGCTCAGCCACGGGCAGGTCTCGGCGCCGCCTGCCAGCCCCTTCGATCCCGAATCGTCCGACGATCCCCTGCCGGAAAGCCAGCTCGCCCGGGTCCGCGAAGCCCTCTCGCCCCATCCCATGCCGATCGACGAAATCGCCCGTGCCAGCGGTCTCGGCGCGGCGCGTTGCGCTGCAATCCTTGCAGAACTTGAACTGTCCGGCCTGGCCATCACCCTGTCAGGCGGTCTCGCGGCCCTTGTCGTGTAACGCCGCCGCGCTGTGTCGCGAAAACACCGCCCGAAGCAGGAAAATGCCGCCAGAAGCCGGCGATGGCTGGACGATCCGGGCCATCACCTCTAAGCCTCCAGTCAAATCAATGAACCCGGCGCAGGCACAGAGTGCCCGATCCATGCGCAGATGTGACTGAGGTAAACCCGACTTGGCGAACTGGCTCCTTTACGCCGCTGCATTGGGCCTGGTCACATCCGGCGCCCTGTCGGCCCATGCGCAGGACTCCGCGTCCATCGCCCAGCCGGCATCCGAGGCAGAGGAACACGTCGTCCTCGAGGCCGACTACATTTATGAAATCCGGGACGAAAACAGCATCGTCGCCGAAGGCAATGTCGAAGCCCTGTATGAGGGCCGCGTCCTTCGCGCCGACCGCATCATCTACAACAAGACAACCGACCGCGTGCGCGCCACGGGGCATGTCGTCATCATCGACACCGATGGCTCGCAACAATTCGCTGACGAGATCGAGGTCAATTCCAACCTTCAGGACGGCTATGCCATCGGCTTCTCGGCCCGCCTGCCCGATGGCGCAACCGTGGTAGCCAATTCCGCGATCCGCCAGACCGACGGCGTCAACGCGCTCGAACAGGCGATCTACACGGCCTGCCCGGTCTGTGACGAGAACACAACGCCGACCTGGTCCCTGCGCGCGCGCCGCACCGTGCTCGACCAGGACAGCCAGATGATCTCCTACCGCGACGCGGTGTTTGAAGTGGCCGGCATCCCTGTCTTCTACTTCCCCTATCTCGCGCATCCCGATCCGACATCCGAACGGCGGTCCGGCTTCCTCGTGCCGTCGGGCGGCGTCTCCTCGAAGCTCGGGACCTTCTACCAGCAGCCCTATTACTGGGCGCTCTCGGAATCGTCGGATGTCACGATTGCCCCGATGGTCAGCGCCAACGTCAATCCGCTGCTCGAACTCGACATCCGCAAACGCTTCTATTCAGGCGGTATCAAGATCAATACGAGCCTCACCAGGGAAGCCAATTTCGGCAGTGACGGCGACACGTTCGGCGACGAGAAATGGCGCGGCCACATCTACGGCAAGGGCCTGTTCGCCATCTCGCCGGAATGGCAGTGGGGCTTCGGTGTCGAGACGCAGACCGATGACCTGTTCGATCGCCGCTACGACCTCGACGGCCAGGGAGAGCGGCGTGGTCTCTATTCCAGCCAGCCGCGACGCCTTCTGTCGCAGATTTTCGCGGTCGGCCAGGGCGACAGCTATTATACCGATGCCGCCGTGCTCAGCTTTCAGGGCCTGCGGGAGGACGATGTTGACGGTGAACTGCCCACCGTCGCGCCCGTCTTCTTTGGCGAAAAATACTGGGATCTCGGCGATTACGGCTTCGCCGCGGTGAATGCCTCGTCCGCCATGCTGACACGCGAAGTCGGCGCCGACAGCCAGCGCGTCAGCGTCGGCGGCGACTGGAGCAATCTGACCGTGCTGCCGGGCGGTTTCACGTTCAAGCCCTTTGCCGAAATCCGGGCCGACTATTACGCCCTCGACGAGGCCGTGTCGGGCGAACCAGACGTCTCGCGGGCCGTCGGCAATGCCGGCGTGAAAATCGCCTATCCCCTGGTCCGTCCGGGCAAGATTGTCGATATCACGCTCGAGCCGACGGTCATGGCCGCCTGGGGCTTCTCCAACGCCAATGATTCCGCGATCCCGAACGAGGACAGCGATCTCTACGAATTCGACGAAGGCAGCCTGTTCGAGGCCAATGGCTTCGGCAATTACGATCTCTATGAAGGCGACGGCAAGGCGTCGGCCGGCGTCACCGCCCGCGCCGTGTTCAGGAACGGTCCCGAATTCAGCACGACTTTCGGTCGCCGCTGGCGGTCTCGCGCCGACCCGAATTTCGACGTCGCCAGCAATCTCGACGGCACGTCATCCGACTGGGTCGCCGAATCCACCGCCGATTTCGGCCGGGCGCTGCGCGTCGATACCCGTGTGCGTCTCGACGATGACGGCTTGAAACTGAACCGCATCGACGCCCGGCTGACCACCAATTACAAGCGCCTGCGTGCGGTCGGCCAATACTACAATATCAGCGACCGCATCAGTCCGAAGGGCACGGAGGACGAAGGCATCTTCGTCCGCGGCGAACTGCGTGTCACAGACCGCTATTCGCTGGTCTACGGCCAGTTGCGCGACATGACCGAGAAATTCGATGCGAAGCGGGAAATCGGTATCGCCTATGAGGACGACTGCTCGCGGTTCGAGATCATCTACCAGCGCTCGGAACTGGTCGACCGCACGCTCGGCCCGTCGGAAAGCATCCAGTTCCGCTTCTCGCTCAAATCCATCGGAGATTTCGGATCCAGCGAATTTGACTGATTCGGCCAGGCGCTGGCCCCGGGGCTGCGCCGCAAGCCACACTAATTTTCTGTAACGATTCAGGGATCACTGCCCTGATCCGTTGCACCCATCGACAGGACTTGTATGGTCCGCGACTGTTGCATGAATTGGGGCCCGGCTGGGTACTCAGTGGAGAAGATACATGATCCGTCAGTTACTTGTTGCTGTTTCCCTGTTCGCAATGTCCGCGACAGGCGTGGCCACGGCCCAGGACGCGACGGACGCCAACCGTCTGCCGCTCGAGGGCATCGCGGCCGTGGTCAATGACAAGCCGATCTCTTTTTCCGACGTGCGCCAGCGCGCCCGCCTCCTCCTGCTCAGCGCCGGTGGCCAACAGCCGTCCGCCGAACAGATCCAGCAGATCACCGGCCAGGCGCTGGAACAGCTGATCGACGAGAGCCTCCAACTCGAGAAAGCCTCCGAATTCGAGATGGAAATCGACGCCCGTGAAATCGCTGGCGCCGTCGAAGACATGGCGCGCCAGGGCGGTACGACCGGTGACCAGCTCAAGGCCCAGCTGCTGGCCGCCGGCGTCAATCCGGCCAGCCTCGAAGAACAGATGCGCGCCGAGATCGCGTGGAACCGTGTGATGAGCGGCCTCTACGGATCACGCATCCGAGTGTCCGACAACCAGGTCGACGACCAGATGGAGCGGATGCGGTCCGCATCGAAGACCACCCAGTATCGTGTGGCCGAGATTTTCCTTTTCGCGCCCGATGAAGAGACCCGCGCGCAGGCCGCGACCGCCGCATCGGCGGTGCTTGAACAATTGAAACAAGGCGCAGACTTCCGCGTCGCCGCCCAGCGCATCTCGTCTGCCCCAACCGCCGCAACCGGCGGCGACATGGGCTGGGTCACCTTGGACGACCTCGCACCGGAACTCGCCGAAGCCGTCTCGTCCGCCGCGCAGCCCGGCCTGCTTGAGCCGGTCGAAGTGGAGAGCGGCGTCTATATCCTCAACGTCGTCAACAAGCGCGAGCCGAGCCAGGCTGTGACCAAGGTTAACCTCAAGCGCCTTTACGTGTCTGACGGGTCGGAAGCCGATCTCCTGGCCGCCATGGACAAGATCAAATCCTGCGACGACGTCCAGAGCGTCGCCAATTCCAAGACCAATCTGCGCGCGGCTGATCTCGACGAAATCAATGTCGATGAACTCGGCCCCGAAGGCAGCGATCTCGTCAAGTCGACCGAAGTCGGCCAGCCGACCGCCATCTTTGCGGCATCCGGCGGCCTTGCCGTGATGTATGTCTGCGACCGTCAGGACGGCGCCGAAGCCCTGCCATCGCGCGACGATCTCAAGGGCAGCCTGAAGAACCGCGAACTCGGCATGATCTCGGAGCGCGAATTGCGTAACCTCCGCCGCGAAGCCACCATCATCTACCGATAGGGCTTGCGCAGGCGGTCTTTTGCAACCACACCTCCGCGCGTGAGCCAGGAACCTGTTCTGCCCCTTGCCCTGACCATGGGCGACCCTGCCGGGTGCGGCCCCGCCATCACGGCGGCGGCGTGGCGACAGCTTCGCGCAGATCCCGGCCTGGCTTTCTACGTCATCGGCGCGCCGCACCTCTACGCGCCCGGCGTCCCCGTCCGCGAGATCGCCGCGCCGGATGAAGCCCGTGGCGTCTTTGCCGACGCGCTGCCGGTCCTCCCCCTCTCCGATGTCCCTGGTATCCGCCCCGGCAAGCCCGATGCCGACGCCGCCCCCGCCATCATCCGCTCCATCGCGCTGGCCACGAGCCACGCCCTCGACGGCCTTGCCGGCGGCCTCGTCACCAACCCGATCAACAAGGCCCTGCTCTATGGCGCCGGCTTTGCCTATCCCGGCCATACCGAATATGTCGCCCACCTCTGCGCCGCGCCAAATGCCAAGCCCCCGCGCCCGGTCATGATGCTGGTCGGCGGCGGGCTCCGCGTGGCGCTGGCCACCATCCACATGCCGCTGATGCAGGTCGCCAAGGCGCTGACCGTCCCGGGACTCGTAGAACTCGGTCACATCGTGGCGCAGGCCATGGCACGGGATTTCGGCATCCCGGCCCCGCGCCTCGCCTTTTCCGGTCTCAATCCGCATGCGGGCGAAAACGGCACGATCGGCAAGGAAGAGATCACCATCATCAATCCGGCGGCTCACGCGCTCCGGCTCGCAGGCATCGACATCAGTGATGCCCGCCCCGGCGACACCATTTTCGCGGAAGCCCTGTCCGGCGCCTATGACGCAGTCATCGCGATGACCCATGACCAGGGCCTGATCCCGGTCAAGACGCTGGACTTCTGGGGCGGCGTCAACGTCACGCTCGGCCTGCCCGTCGTTCGCACCAGCCCCGACCATGGCACGGCCTATGACGCCGCCGCTGCGGGCAACACACGCCCTGACAGCCTCATTGCCGCCCTGCGCCTCGCCGCCGCCATGGCCACTGCCAGAAGCCAGACCACATGACCGACACACACCGTCCCGACCTCACCGACGCCCCGGCCCGCAAGGCGCTCGGCCAGCATTTCCTGTTCGACCCCAGCATCCTGCACCGCACCGCCCTCGCCGCCGGTCCGGTCAAGGGCCGCGTCGTCATCGAAGTCGGCCCCGGTCCCGGCGGCCTGACGCGCGCCCTGCTCGATGAAGGCGCCGGCAAGGTGATCGCGGTCGAAACCGATCCGCGTTTTGCCGAAGCGCTCCTCCTCTGGCCTGAAGCCAAAGACGGCCGCCTGGTCGTCCTCCAGAAGGACGCCCGCAAGGTCAATTTCGAGAAACTGGTCATCGAGGCTGGCGCCACCGAGCCCGCCATGATCATCGGCAACCTGCCCTATAATGTCGGCACGCCGCTGCTCGTCGGCTGGCTCAAGGCCGGTGACTGGCGCGGCGAGATGGCCCTGATGTTCCAGAAGGAAGTCGCCGAACGCATCTGCGCCGCGCCGAACACATCCCATTATGGCCGCCTCGCCGTCCTCGCCCAGTCGGCCACCCGCCCGCACATCGCCTTCACCCTGCCGCCCGGCGCCTTTCGCCCGCCGCCCAAGGTCGACAGCGCCGTCGCCGTGCTAGAGCCCCTGCCCGCCGACCAACGCTTCCAGCACATCGACCTGCTCGAACAGGTCACCGGCGCCGCCTTCGGCCAGCGCCGCAAGATGATGCGCGCCGCCCTCAAGCCACTCGCCAAGAAACGCGGCCTGAAAGCCGGCGACTGGCTGACAAGCGTCAACATCGACCCGACAGCGCGCGCCGAAACGCTGTCGCAGGACGACTTCCGCCGACTGGCGGCGAGTTTGGCGAAATAGGGCGCTGCCTTCCCCCCTCTCCCTTCGGGGAGAGGGGCCGGGGATGAGGGGTCACGGTCTACCCTGCCAGCACCGCCCTCCAGCCCGCCTGGTCTCCGGATTCAATTAGTCTGGTCTCATACGCCTCGACGTCCCTGTCGGGCCAGGCCGCCAATGCGCTTGACCAGTATGAGCAGGTCACCCGCGCCAACGGTACCGATGCGCTCGCCTATGACGGACGCGGCAACATG